>JACLAB010009076.1_pt1 | contig 22768 bp, 16 predicted proteins | sample 8027921 | NCBI WGS metagenome assembly JACLAB01 (sample SAMN15725117, study PRJNA655200) | protist metagenome | isolation source: fluorescence activated cell sorting (FACS) single amplified genomes of... | place: USA: West Boothbay Harbor, Gulf of Maine | collected 2000-07-19
TGAATGAAAAATGAAAAGAGCTGGGAAAGAACGGACAAAGGGGGTTCGAGTACGGGGAGTTTTGACTTGCGCGGGCGAGTTTCTCCCTTTTTTGTGTTCTTTTCTTTGTCGTCGTGTTATTGCATATCTTCTCTCTTCTTCATCGAAGAAGAAGTCAACGACGACACATGGAGGAAAGAGCATTTTTTTTTTTTGGGAAAGAATTCCAGACGGGATTTTAGCCCTGGCATAGGCGCCTGGGAGTTTGTATCGATTAAAATCGAGAGTTCTCTCCTTTTTTTTGGGATTGCAGAAACATGTGACAACACAACGTCTCTCGAGCATCCATTTGCGATGCTCAGCCTATCATGACTCTCGGCTCTCATGAGATCGATCGAAGAAACTTTGATAGGTGAAGTACGTTGATTTTTGATTGAAATATATCATTGAAAATACCATATGTTTAAGTCCATATGCGTATTTTAGTCGGCGGCACTACTAAAACCCGTTTCAAAGTCTCAGTACCGCTGAGGCGAAGTCTCATGTTTCCATGAGACGGCGTGGTGGACCGTCGCGACTCCGTTCCGCGGGGCTCGAAACCGCTTTTTGAAACCAACATATCACCCGCCACATTCTGTGTGGCACGTTTTAGAAAGTTGTAATTCCTAGATAATTATGTATGCATCGTAAGCCCACTCTGGAGAGCCCACTCTGGAGAGTTTTTTTAATTCTTCTTTCTCTCTTCTTTTTCTTTCTTCTTCTCTTGTTTTTCATCCACAGTGCTTTTTAATAAAAGAAAGAAAGCAAGAAAGGAATTACACGCGACGTTTACTACAGTTTAACTGTTGTTTGTGAGTGGTACACGAATAGATTTATACAAAAGTGACTACCGCATCATCATCATCATCTCTGCTATATTTATTATTATATACCACAACCACAATCATTGTTTCAGATTGTGTTCTTTATTGTTTCTTTGTTCTCCTTCGCGTGTGCGAGCAAATTCTTGTTCATTCAGTCTCTCTTCTCCTTTTCGTTTTCCGCGTCCGAGAACGGACGCTCTTCGACCGTTTGCGTTGGCTCTTGAATCGGAGGGGTCGTCGCTTCTTCGTCTCCTTCTATCGTCTTCGCTTCAACGGTTTTTGCAACAATGGTTGGCCTTTGTATCAGTGGTTGGGCTGGTACTCTCGGCGCAACGGGTGCTGTCTTCGTCGTCTTCGGCGGTACCTCCCTCACCGCCTGTTTTTCTTCTTCTTCTATTTCTTCTTCCGTCATGCCTTCGAACGGGTTAATCAAAGGCGGTTGTTGCTGACGTTGGTTCAACGCGTTCAACATTCTACTCAACGCTTCCACAGAGTCTCCTTCGTTCGGCGCCTCCTCCGCAGCTTTCATTTGCACTTTAATCAAGTTTATCAACATTTCAGTTTGCTGCTGTTGAGCGCGTTCGGCTTCCATCATCGTCTTTGTCCAAGCCGGGGTGATCGGCACCGGTGGAGGGACACTACTATCCTTCTCCGTCGATGTCACCGCTGGTACGCCGCCATTCTTCACGCGCAAAAATTCCGCGACGTTCTTGTCGTAGATAGATCTGAGCTGCTTGAAAACTCCGTCTTGCGCCGCATGGCGTTTGATCGCTTTCATTACCATTTCCATATCGACGACTGTCTTCTTTGGAGCGTCAGAGGGGAGAACATTGCTATCGATGTTATTGATACGCACATCAGAACCCGGTATTTCGTCAGAACTATCATCTTTGATCCCCAACTCGCGCGCGCGTTTGACATTCACATCGGCGAGCTCTGACATGGCTTTGGTATACGCCACCTGCTTCGGCGCCCCGAGATTTTTCGAAACGTTTTTCAACTGCTTACTGTAACCATCGCTTTGAGGTAAATCATTTTGAAAGCCTGCTTGCAGAATATTTTGTTGAGCCGTGTCGAACGACCGCATCGTCGTTTGTAGCGCGTGTGGTTGCGGTTGCGGTTGAAGAATCGCTCGCTGGGACTGCTCCGGCATCTGCTGCGGCGGTAACTGTTGCTGAACATGCGTAATGATAGATGGAAGACCCGCGCGATGTTGCATAAGTTCTTGTTGAACGCGAGCTTGCACCAACATTTCAATGCGTTGTTGTTCGTCGAGCGCGCTCAGGTTCGGATTGCCGACGTTCGTAGGGAGCGTATGAATAACAGGAGGAGGAGGTAGCTTCACAACCGGCGCCGCATCGATACCGAAGTAATTTGGACTCGGAATTGACGCTGCTACGGCCATCATATCGGCGTTCGCACGTGTGGCGCCATCTTTCACCGCTTGCACGTGGTTATTGTTTCGTAACTTGGCGAGCTTTTGCTGCATTTGCATCTCGAGCAACTTTTGCACGTACAGCGCCGGAGGCGTTGGCCTTTTCGTCTTTTTCGGCTTCACCTCTTCTTCTTTCCTTCTAAGAAAAGCCCCGGGATTTTCGCGCGCTTGCTCGAGGGCTTCTGAATAGGCGCGAGCCGAGTTTTCGTGCATGCCGTCCTCGTTGATCTGCATTGAACCGTCATTCGACGACATCGATACGGTTTGTCGTTTTTCCCTCTCTCGCTCTTCTTGTAATATTTGAAGTTGAAGACGGTCTTCTTCAGCCTTTTTCGCGCGCTTCAACTCCTCTTTGAGCATCGCGTTCGCTCGCGCCCAGTCTTGTTGCTGCAACCGCTGTGTGTCGTTACTCACATTCGCCGCATGCGCGAGCTTCAACAAACCATCCATAGCCCCAATGTCACTGTGCATCGCTTGAGTTTCCTGTTTCTTCTTCATGAGCGCTTTCTCAAATTCTGGGCTGATCTTATCCGCTGGGCGTCTCTCTTTGTATGCTCTCGTCGATGCGTGTAACTTTTTCGGTTGCTGGTGAAGCTGCTGCTGCTGGAGTTGGAAATATTGCTGTTGTCTTCGCTGGAAATCTTGCTTTTTCGCGAGCTGCTCCGGCGACTGCAAGGCGGCGCGCTTCTTCGCTGCCGACCTGGATCTACTGTCAGCGTTCGACTTTGCTCTCTTATTATCGTACGAAAACATCGTTGGGAGCGAATCGTTCAGATCGTTGATGTTACGCATGCGCTTCGTTCCTCGATCGTCGTTACTATATGGATGCTTATGCTCTCGGGCATCCGCCGGAGGTGGAGGAGGAACGAATTCCGGAACCGGAGGAGGCTTATACTTCAGACACGCATCTTTGCCGCTGATGAGAGCCTCAAAGTCTGACGGCGTGTCCGGAATTCTCGGCGCGTGTTGCAATATCTTCATAACTAACGCTTTTTGCCGCTCTTTTTGAACCAGAAGCTGCGTCGCCTTCAAAATCGTTTGATAGTGTTCCAGCTGTCCTGCCGGACTTTTCGTCGCTCCGTAATTGAAGTAATTGTTATTATTATTATTATTATTATTATTATTATTGTAGACGGATTGATCACCGCTGCTCTTCTTTGCGTTCATTCTAGCAGGTGGTCGATTGGTATTGGCATGTTCTTCGACGGTCTTCTTTCTCCCTTTGCAGCTCTTCAAAACGTTCTCGATAGTTTCGCGATACTTCCGGCTCAACTCTTCCCGTTCTTGCGCCTCAAGCAACGAGGTGAGTTTCGTCTCCCCCCCGCGTTTACCCACTCTCGCATTGTACACAGCCATCGCATCTTTCTGAAGCTTTTGCATTTCGTTCAAGTTTCCATCGTCATCCTCATCGTCGTTTTTGTCCTTCGCCTTGTCATCTTCCGCGTTGCCGAGAAGGCGCTCTCGCGCTCGCGCTTCTTGATCATCATCTTCATCTTCTGCTGCTGCTCGGGGTCGTTTTTCTCCACTTTCCGGCTCTTTCTTCTCGTGTATCGCCGTCGTCGTTAAAGCACTTCTCGTCTTCTCGTCTTCTTCTTCTTCTTTCTCTTCTTTATTTTTGTCCTCCTCGTCGTTTTCTCCGTCGCTCTTTTTGTTTTTCTGCCCTTTCTCTTCTTCTTCTTTATTTAAAACAAAAGAGCCGTTTCCTCCTATTCTTTTTTGAGCCTCCTCCTGAGGAAGGGCAACCTGACCCTGATTTTGTTCTTGTTGTTCTTGTTGTTGTTGCATTTCCCTTCTCTTTTCTTCTTCTTTGTCTTCTTCTTTGACGACGTTCTCGGCGGCGATCTCTTCTTCCCCCACCATCACCACATCTTCCTCCTTTTCCTCGCTCTTCTTGTTCTTCTTCTTCTTCTTCTTCTTTGTGTTCGCGTCTTCTTTTTTCAAAGAAGAAACAACTAATTTTTCTTCCCCCGCGTTCTCTTCTTCCACCCCACCTGTGTCTCCTCCTTTTTCTTTTTCTTTTTCTTCCGCTCGAGGAACGACGAGCGGGTTTTTCGCGCTCGTCATCCTCTTCACGCTCACCGTCCACTCCTGGAAGTCTTTGACCCTCAGAGTCAATCTCGAATCGCCTTTCTTCAAATTCAACTGCCACGGCTTCGTGCTCTCCAACTTATCCAAGCGTTCGTGCACGCTCAAAGGGCAACTCGACCAAAAGAGCTGCGGGACGGACACATTTCTTTTCCCACCGCCCGTTCCAAACGTCGAAGAAATCGTCGTTTTCGTCGTCGCATTGATGAGATCTTCCTTGTCGCGACTCTTCCGTCGTTCCAAGCACCTCTCCAAGAACTGCTCCACGGTTTCGTTCACGAACACGGTGGCGTTTTGGGCCACTCGCGTCGCTCTTCGCGTTTGAGTGTTGTTAGTATTCGTCGTCGTCGGGAGAGACGTTGAAGAAGGTCCAGATGAAGATCTTCGCACTCTCGTTTCTCTTTTCTCATAATTACGTTCGTCGTTAGTGGTATTCGCGTGTGTATTACTGTTATTATTTTGTCCGCCGCCGCCGCCTCGGAAGGAGCTCCCGTCGTCGACGATTTCGACGATGACGGTACCCGCGACGACGGACGTGCTGTTCGACATAATAATAAACTTTTTCTGCCGCGCGCGCCGTTTGTGTAATGCGTTTGTGTGGTGTGTTTAAACTGCGGACGTGTGGTTCCTTTTGTCCTTTTTTGTCCTCCTTACAAAAAGTAAGCAGGATAATCCCAAAGATGCAATTTAGGGTATTATTTTGCAACCCTAAATATAAATATAAATATTAGAGAGAAAACCTTGTTGTTGTGCTTTATTTTAATCCGAGTCAGCTTTTTGACCTTTGAAAAAAAAAGTGTCACAACGTCATTCAGACATCGCGCGCGCGATCTTTGTCTTACAAAAACCTTTCAAAAGCACTCTTTTACACAGCGACAGAAGAATCAGCATGTTGCGACACGCGTCTGTTACTACCACGCGGAAACGCTCGTTTGACGCCGTCGTGAACGCAGCGCGAGCGGTACGTTTAGAGTAACAAACATTTTCGTATCAACTCGCTTTTTCCGCTTTGTGAGACGACGAGTCACAATTATTATTTTGAGAAAAACCTCGCGGGTTGTCGTTGGTTTTGAACGCTCACTTCTCTCTCTTTCCTCCTTTTTAAACGAACAGGCGTACACTTCGAGCACGAACCAAACGCTTTCGAAATCATTCTCCATGTTCGATGCAAAATACTCGGACGAAATGCCGTTAGGAAACGTGGCGAAAACAATTGGCACTTCGTTCGGTCCCGCCCTCGATGCGATCGAACAAGAGTACTCTCGCCGAGGCAAATTACAACAACAAGAACAACAGAAAACAACACAGCAGAATGGAGATATATACGTCCCAAAAATCCCACACGCGTTACCAATCAGTCGGATGGCTAAAGACAACGCCTTTTTACGAGACGTTTTGATTTACGACGAGAAGAAGAAAGTGAAACCGCGGTTGAGTTGGTACGATCCGTACGACAAGACCTGGGTGCCGAATAACTGGTTTCAAGACGGTTTAGCCGCGGATATGAAGTATTATTTCGGGGGCGCAAATACGAGCGAGGCGAGCGAGGCGGCCGTGAATGGACGGACGTGAACGTAAGAAAATGTTGTACCTTTCAAAGGAAACGCGCGAGTAGTTTGCGTGACGCCAAAATAAATATCTCTTCTCCAGTTTCGGTGACCGCTCCTCGAGGAGTGCCACTTCCGAAAATATAAAGAAGAAGCCCGCAAAAGAAAGAAAGTAATAAGAAAATCACGAAAAACACACGCGCTCTCTGTGTTGTATACTACCATCCAGGAATAAAGAGAATATAGCGCTACATCTACTACTACTAATACATATTGAAAAGAAAGAAACAACTAATTCTTTCTTGTACGAATTAAAGAGTTCCCCCCTATAATACGCCTTTTCCACTGAAAAGTCCAAAAAATCACACAGTCAGATTTCTTCTTCAATTCTTCTTCATAAGGAAAGCACGCGCATATTTTACCGGTAGTACTTTATACATTTAATAAAGTTACTATGTTCGCTTTTCATTTATCCTCTGCGCTCTTCTTCTTACCGGTTTTGTCATCGCGCACCACCATCACGGCTTCCCAAAGAGCGCGCGATCAAAAGCAAAATCAAACTCGACGATCCTTCGTAACGAACGCGCAAAAATCAGAACAACAACAACAAAGAAATGTGGATGATGATTACAACATAGAAGCTGGAATTGAACCGTGTTTAGTCGGGTACGTGGACAAGGACACGAACGGCGTGGAGATGTATTGCTGTGAACAACCAGACGGGAGCATGGAGTGCCGGACGATGACGCCTTCTCACGAAGAGTGCGAGATATTTGACGAGAACGGAGACGTAAAGGTTGATTGTAGCCCAAACTTATCGGTCGAGCAGAAGTAAAAGCAGCGCGATCACGAACATCATCACGTATTGTATTTAAAAACAATAAAATGTATGTATACAACAGCAAAAAACTTTATCCGCTATAAATAGTCATCGCTCGCCGGTCTTCGCCTTCGACTCGAAGAAGAAGAGGAAGAAGGTTCGTCCAAGCGCCTACTCGCGCTCGCTCTTCGCTCGCGAGGCGCACCTGAGATTTCCTCGTACTCGTACGGTCTGTCGACTGGATCTAAGTACGCATCAAACTGAGGTCGCGAGCCTCGTTTACCATCGGCATCCATTCGTTCGTACGATTGCGTCGGACGCATGAGCGGGATGCCTTCTTTCCTTCTCTCCCGTTGTTGTTGTCGTTGCGGTTCTCTCCTTCGACTTTGTTGTTGTTGCTGCTCTCTTTGTCTTCGTCTTCTTTGCTCGTACCGAATCATTTCCTCTTCTTCGTATTCGTCGTAATAGGAAGTCGTTCTTCTCCCCACACCTCTCCTGCTCGATTCGTTATTGTAATACGGATCTTGTAAAAATGCTTCTTCTTCTTCCCACGGCGTACCGGCTAACTCCAACCTCTGTAACAAACTCACAGAAAGTTGTTCGACTCTTTGTTCGCATCCGTCTTCAACCAGAATCCGTTCGCGACCGGCATCGATCACCTCTCCCACATCGACTGCATAGGTAGAGATAACATCGTCTGGAATAGCCGATATCCCCCACGCGTCGACGATGAGTCGTTTGACAGAGCCGTCTTCTGGATCGAACTCGTAGTCTCGCACGCGTCCGATAAAGGCCCCAGCCTCGGTAATCACGTCGCAACCAATCAATGGACTCAAATTATACGATGACCATCGTCTTTCGACTGCATTTTCATCGTGGACTAATACAACGTCGCCGACTTGTCGCAAAGCGGATAATTTCACGTGATCTACGCCACCGGTTAACGCGTTTTGTCGAATCGCCAACGCTTCGACTGTCCAGTTTTCGGCGTCCACCCACATTTGCGAACACTGGCCTAAACGGACTCCGGAGGTTCTGGTGACAACTTCTTTACCCATCAACTGTGAACGCGTTAATGTGAACACGTCACTGCTGTTGTTATTGTTGATTGGTTGTTGTTTACTTTTTCTTCGACCACCGGAAGATGACGAAGAAGACGCGTCGTTTCTCACTCGTCGTTCTCTCGTCGTCGTCATCTCTTCGCCTTCACGCGCAGAAGACGATGGCCTTCTCCTTCTCGCGGTCGTCGTCCTCGTCCTCGTCGCTCGTCGTTCTCTCTCTCGACGTTCGAGTTCTTCCAACCCTCTCCTCGTTCTCGGCGGTCTCTCTTCCTCGAGTGGATAAAAATCTTCCTCTTCTTCGAATCTCATCTGTTTTATCTCTGGAGCAACTGCAGCAGCAGCAGCAGCAGCAGCAGGTCGTCGTTCCTCTTCAGTTTGCGCTCTGGAAACTTCTCGCATGGCGCCATCGATTTCTTCGTTCAAAGCTTGTCTCAACCTCTCTCGAGAAGACAAAGAAGCCCCTCTTTGGTTGCTGCTTTTTTCGTCGTCGTTTACGTCTGAATCGTCACCAACTTCTGCCGCCGACGTCGTTGCCTTCCCGAGAGAAGAATTCCCGCCGTCGTCCAATTCAGATTGTGCGACGAGACCAATTCCTCTCAACTGCGCTCTTTTTTTGAGAGCAGCACGAGCAGCAGGCGCTGCCTTCGTCGGGGCAAACTTTTGCTGCTTCTTGATGAGAGTTGGTCGGTGGAACGCAGCGGCAGCAGCGCGCGAACACGTCGTCGTCGTCGTGCTCATTTTCTTCAATAAATTGGTGAGAGGGTAAGACAACAAAACAAAAAGACTGACGACACGAGAAGGAAAAAATTTTATCTTTTTTCAAGCAAAAAGGACGACAGGACGAGGACGAAAACGCTTGTTTTTCTTTTCTGATGTTATAATAAAAAGAAAACACATGCGAGACAACGACACAAAAACGTTCTTCTTCCCTCTCATTCGTTGCGTGAGAAGATATACACATAAAAAATGGCGTGCGTCCAACCACTGGGACTTCCTTTGCAAGACATCGTCGGGACTGGGTTCGAACACGAAGGCACGGAGAGAAATCGTTTGGCGAAACAAGGATGGAAAGAAGGCGATCTCGGGAAGGGTGATTTTAACGTCGAGAATGAATTCGAGAAGGAAATGAACCCGGTGGTTATCGATTACGACGGCGATGATGATAACGATAAAAGCGTTAAAGACAAAGACGCGGTTTTTTCGACGAACGCGTTCGATTTGAAAACCTACTTGGAAGAAACGTTCGAGGTGAAGATCAAAAGGGTTTTTCAACCGTCCCAAGAACGTTTTTGTTTCGTGACGTTCGAGAGCAACACGGACGCGAGGAAGATGTGCGAGAAGAAAACGATCGAGCTGAAAGAGAAAGAAGAGACGTTAAAGGTGAAAGTGCACGCGGCGAAATATGCCAACGCGAAAGTTCAAAAGTGGCGCTTAAAAGTCCGCGAGGCGAAGGCGATGGATATTCTCAAGCAAAAAGAACCAAAAAGTGAAACCGGCGAAAGTTTAGGCGCGAACGCCTTCGCCGCCGAGGAGGAGTTGAACTAACTGAACGCGCAGCATTTCAAAGAAGAGGAGAAGAGAGAGGATTCAACAACACGATTCAATCAAAAACTTATTTATTTATTTATTTACTTATAATAATGATGCGAGGACGCCGATGTTTATGACGAGCGTTCTACGTATGATCTCTTTCTCTCTCTCAACTTTCAACTTTTTCGTCCCTCCATTTTGTTTTTTTCCTTCTTTTCTGCGTGATTTTGCTCATCTCTCGTCGTTCGGTTTGTTTGGTGATTTACGCGGCCGTCTAAACTTGTGGCTCTGGACGAGAGCAGAAAAAGAAGAAGAAATCCAAAAAAAAACGGTGACGACATCCCATCCTCATTTCCATTCGTGCGTCGCACATCTTCTCACGAACACACACTCACACACACACGCTCGACACGAGATGATGTATTCTTCCTTGTCTTCTTCTTCTGTTCTCGCGATGACGAATTCCACGACGACGACAAAAACGACTCCGTTCGCGTCGACGAGGCGAGTCAAAGCAGCCGCTCAAAAGTGGGCGAAAAACACAACGGCGGCACCTTCGTGGAAGAGGAGTAATCCATTAACGACGACGACGACGCGCGCGAGAGCGAATGCCTTTGAAATGGGCGTAACGAGTGGTTTGAAAAGAGCATCCAATTTTCGATTAAACGCCGTGGACACGGAAGCACCTTCGTCGTCGTCGTCGTCGAACAAAATTGAAACGCCGTTCGGGACGATTGATTTACCGCAGTTGCCAGAGTTACCGAAATTTGAGCTGCCAAATGCGTCTTCTTCCTCTTCCTCTTCTTCGTCTTCTTCTTCTTCGCAACAACAAGACGCCATCGCGCAAATCGCGCGACAGTTTGCGAAAACCATGGAAGATTCCATCCCGAAAGACGTTCAAAAGAACGTCTTCAGAGCGCAATATACCGCCGCTGTATCGGCGCGATTCTTGTTCTTTTTAACGAACGGGGTTGTCGCTTCCAGAGGCGGGTCTCGAGCGGACGTCGACGGCGTCGGCGTGGCGAGCGCGGTGGCGAAGATTTTGTTGGAAGAAAATAACATCGACACGAAACCGTTTGAAGATACGATTCGACCAATGGTCAGAGCTGCGGATGCAAACTCAACCACAGCCGGTAACTCCCCGGAAAAAGAATCCGAAGGCATGACGGAAGAAGCGGCGAGAGACGTTTCTGCGTTTCTCGAGGCGCACATGTCCGCTATTTTGAGCGTGTTCAGAGAAGAAATGGAACTCATCGAAAACGAAGAGTACAAGTTTCCGTACGATATGAACCCGGTTACCGCGCCGTCCTACCAAACGAACTTATTGCAAGTGTTGAGAATTTCCAGAGACAACATTCGCGATCAACAACAAAAAGTGCAACCGAGAAGGCAACGCAAAGACGGCGGGCAAGATCTTTTGAGCACGTTTGAAATCGACGAGAAAAGGTACCCGAAGTACTACGCGCAAAACTTCCACTACCAGACCGACGGGTGGTTGTCCAACGAGTCCGCGAGATTGTACGATTTCCAAGTCGAGACTTTGTTTTTAGGCTCCGCGGATGCCATGAGACGACGATGCTTGCCGCACTTAAACAAGTACTTGAAGTCGCAAAGGAAAAACGCAAAGTTGTTGGACGTGGCCACGGGCACCGGGCGATTCCTCACGTTTGTCAGAGATAACAACCCGGAATTGGAGTGCACGGCGCAAGATTTGAGTCCGTTTTATTTAGCAAAAACGAGAGACAACCACAAAGCGTTCGACAAGAACGGCGGCAAGTTGACGCTTTTAGAAGCCAACGCGGAAGATATGAGCACTCTTGAGGACGGCTCGTTCGATGCGGTCACGTGCGTGTACTTGTTCCACGAATTGCCGCCAGAGGCGCAAAAGAACGTCGTCAAAGAAATGTCGAGAGTTTTGAAACCGGGTGGTAAGTTGTTCTTCGTCGACTCGGCGCAAAGAGGCGACGGGAAGAGAATGAACATGGAAAAAGAAATCGACCAAGCGTTGGAGAACTTTCCAGTTTTTAGCCACGAACCGTACTACCGCGCGTATTCCGAGTTGGACTTGAAGAACTTGTTTAAAGAAGTTGGCGGGTTAGACTGTGAAGCCGAAGAGTTGGCGTGGGTTTCAAAGACTTTGGTGTTCCAAAAGCCCGGCGGAGATGAAAGCTCGGCGATGAACGGCGCGAGCGTCACGGAGTTGAGAGACGACGACGAGGATGTCGACGAGAGCGTCTTAGCCGCGGCGAACGAGTTGAAAGCCGAGATGAGAAACTCAACCGTCGCCCCAGTCGTTGAAGAAATGGAGCAGAAACCAGCGGTGGAGGAAATCACCTGGGCCGGCGAGGCGTCAACCAAGGAAATTTTTGAACAAGTCACTCCGGAGGTCATTGAAGAAAAAGAGGATGAACAAAACTAAATCTCTCCTCTTCATCATCATCCGCGTGCGAGCGCTATTATATACTATTTAAATTAATACAAACACATACACTGTAATCTAATCTTATAACCACATCTATATTACTATCAATCTAAACTACGCCATCTACTCACTTACTTTGTTCTTTACGCGTTCGAAAACATCTTCGCGACGTGAAAATCAGAAAAGTGCAACACAAACGCGCACAACAAAAACGTGCCCACGTAATTCTCAATCCTCAAGTACGATTTGGAGTTATCTTGCGTCCCGTAACCTCGTTCGTTATCGAAAAAATCGTTATCATCGTCGTCGTCGTCGTCGCTATTACTATTATATCCTCTCGATTCCGCCGCCTCTGAAATCGCCTTTGCGTTTGCAAACAACGAATCCATCAATCTCGCCAACAATTGCATGAACACGTCGATGGACCCTCGAAATCCTAAATTCTTCCAATCTAAACCTCTAGAAGCTAACCCTAAGCTTAAATTCCTCGTCTCCTCGAACACGATCGATGTAAATCTTAAAGCCAACAACAACGTGAACACAATCTCGTCCGTTTCAACTTTAAATACCTTCTTCAACGGCGTCAAGTACCAGCGCATGGCAAACGCCAACGATTCCGGCGTCGTAGTGCACAACGCCATGTGCGCCGACTGCAACGCCGTAAATGTCACGCACGCCGCGTTCGTCGCAATCGTCACGCCTCTCCTCGTCACGTGAATCGGTCCAAAATTCAAAATTGCGTACTTATAACTCGTCAACAAAGCTATGCCCTCCACGTTCTCCAACCCTTCCAACGCTGCCGCCGGTTCTCTCGGTTGCGTCAAGAGCGGCACCCCGTCGCTCCCGATCGCCGCAAACACGAAAAAAGCCAGCGCTAACACGCCTAAATTCCTCGTGTGTGACCCCCACACTTTCCTCGGTAAACTCGTTGCCGAAGCCAAGACGAGAAAAAGACACACGCACACTCTCTCCACCGGTTCGTTCGCCATAGACGGACACAAAAGTAACGCCACCAACCACGCCTGTTTCAGTCTCGAATCCAACTTGTGTAAATACGAGGTTGGAGAGGCCACGTATTGCCCGATTGGCACCGTTGGAAGCTCGAGAAATCTCGTCAAAACTTTCTGTTGCATCGGTGGTGTGTTGTTTTTGTTGTTTTTGTCGTTCGAATCGTTTTTGTCGTCGTAAAATACTCCTCCCGCTTTCGACGGTGGTGGCGATGATGTCCTCCGCCTTCGCCTCTTCCTCCCCTTTGAAGCAGCAAAAGTGTGTTGTTTTCGGGGTCGTTGGAAAAGGAAACGCGACGACGACGACGACAAAGAAGAAGAAGAAGAAGAAGAACAAAAAGAAGAAGAACAAACTCTGCCTCTCACCATTTTCATCGGTGTTGTTGTGTGCGCGCGCATCATCATCGTCGTCAAAGTCGATTTTTTGAAGAGATGATTTGATGATGATGATGATGATGATTATGATGAGAGACGTTTTGTGCAACAGAACTTTTCTCTTCTTCTCGACAGACAGAAGAAAACCTCTCTCTCTCTCGAGTGTTTTTCATGTGTTTTCTCCTCCCAGACAGCAGAAGAATTTTCAAGAAGAAGACCAAAAAAAAAAAACCAGAATGCAAAAAAGAAATTTAGAGGTCCCCCCACATAAAAACAATTTGGATTAAGAAAAAAAAGATGATGTCCTCTCACAAATCATTTGTTGAAAGAACGCGCACTTCTTGCTTGGTGTGAAAATAAAGAGATGCATCATCATCATCATCATCATCATCATCATCCGTAAAAGAAAAGAGAGGTTGTCTTGAAAGTGTTCTTCTCGTTTTAATTAAGAAAAATTTGATGAGGCAGAAGTCGAAGAACCCGAAACGTTGTTTTGTGGCGTACGATTTCCAGTACCCCGGAAAAAAACGATCCCGAACACCACCACTCGAAGAAGAAGACAACAAAGAAGACAAAGAAGAAAGAGCGGGAAAGAACGAAGACGGGTGCGACCGAGATGAAAATGAACTCGAACGACGACGGAAACTCTCTAAAATGGGCGCGGAGATGTTGTTGTTGTCCTCGTCCGTGCTCGAAGAGGAAAATCTCGGCGCGGTTCCCTCCTCAGACGGTGACGTTGAAGACGACGCGAACAAACTGTCGAGGGAAGAGGAGGAGCCTCCTCCTCGACTAAAACCGAAAGTAGAAGGAATAAGACAGAATAATAATGATGCTGATAATAATGATAATAACATTGATGATACTAATAATACGGAGATCAAGTTGATGATTGCGCTCCAGCGCTCGATTTTATTGGCGTGCACCGAATTACCGGACGCGCAAACTGCAACCGCAGAAGCGAGGAACGCGTTCTTACAAATGCCTTTGATGAATTCGCTCGCGCTCGCGCTTGGGAGCGACGCGAAAAGTTCTTTTCAAGGTGTTAGTATGGATAAAATCACTAATCACGATGTGTTGCAATGCGTGTTCGTAGCAGCTGGCGAGTGCAAAGGAGACAAAAAGAGAGCGACGAAGAGGAATACTAAAAAAGACGCGCCCGAGTTGGTGAACCTTCCGACGAGGTATGTCGGACCGCACGTCGGGGAAAAATGCTGTCGGTCGTGTTGGTATCGCATCTACCGCATGACGAATACACTCTCACTCCCGTTCTCGTGCGATATATGTGCGGAAACTTTCAAGAAGGAACATCTTTTAACAGCGCACGTTCGCGTCGAACACGAAGGGAAGCAAGCGTATTTATGCCCGGTCCCAAAATGCGGGAAAGAATTTTCTCGTCGTACGGATTTGAAAAAGCACGGATTAGTGCACACGGGAGAAAGACCTTACGCGTGCGCGTATTGCGACCAACGATTTATTTCCTCGAGCAATTTGAATAAGCACGAACGACAGCACACCGGGTTTAAACCGTACTCGTGTCGCGTGTGTTTGAGAAAGTTTAGTCGTTCGCTCGGGTTACGAAACCACGTGCAACAGCAGCACTTGAAAGATACGAGTTGGTCCTCGAGTAAAGTAGCAGTAGCAGAAGAAAAAGAAAAAGAAGAAGTAGAAACCGCGTCGATTAAAAGAAAGAAAGGAAAGAAAAATTGGGGGGACAAAACGACCGCGTATACCGCTCCAATCTACGTCCTCCGCCCGCAGGGCGAAACCACCAACTTGAATAAAAACATCAATAAAAAGGCACCGCTTTCGGAATCCGAGAACTCTTTGGAGCTTTATTTGAATACACTCGCAAAGGAGAAGGAGACTAAGAAATGCAAGAATCATTTAAACGACGACGACGACGACGAGTCGTCATCATAGAAGTCATCGTATTGCGTAAATAAAATTTAAGAACAACGAAAACTTTTAACCACAACACCACTTTAAAATAACGAACTTTACGTTGTTGTTGTTGTTCGGAAGTCATCATGTCCAACAACAACAACAACAACAACAATACAAAACCAGGTCTGGCGAAAGACGACGAGGACGTCCGCGTGCAATCCACCAACGACGAGGCGACCGTTGCCCGAGCGTGCGTATCGTTTTTTTTCGTTCTTAGGATTCTTTCTCTCTAACAACTGCGTGAAATTTCTTTCTTTCTTTCTTTCTTTCTTTCTTTCTTTCAGTTCGTGCGCATCCGTCGGCCACATACCGAACGACCCGTACTCCGTTCTGTTTGTTAACAGGACAAAAGTTCGGAGAAACGAACCGCTGCACAATTTAGGCACGTTTTATAGAGTCGCGCACGTGAGGAAAGCGATCGAGATGTTTTTGATGAGCGATGATGATGATGATGATGATGATGATGCAGAAGAAGATACGGTGAAATACGCGAAACAGGTGATTAATTTAGGATCCGGGTACGACACGAGCTGGTGGTGTTTAGTTGGCAACAACGCGTCGTCGAGAGATGGAAAAGAAGAAAGTACTAAACGTAGTAGAGTGAAATGGTACGACGTGGATTTCGCGGAAGTGACTCGACGGAAGATTAAAACGATCGAGAAACACGAGGCGCTTCGGGAACCGTTGGGGGTGTATCACTTCGAACGAGACGGTTCGGAGCTACGGTCGACGAGTGGGTATAATCTAGTCAGTGTGGATTTGAGAGACGCGGAGGAAATCAAGGAGATATTGACGGAAGCGCGAGTGGATTGGCAGTTGCCGACGTTGTTCGTGACCGAGGTGGCGTTGTCCTATTTGAACGGAGAAAAGTGCGAGAAGGCGTTGAGGATGTGCGCGACGTTCAACGGAGAGAGTAGCAATAGTAATAATGGTAGTAAAGATAGGAATACAGGAGTAGCAAACAGGGCGATCGTGTCGTACGAAGCGATGCGATTAAACGACGAGTTTGGTCGTCGCATGTGCAGAAACGTGAGAGAGCAACGCGGGACGCCGTTTTTAGCCTTGGAGGAAGAAAATGGCTGCCGCGTCGATTGCGCTTCGGTGGAAGCGATGTTCTTGAGATGTGGATTTGATTCGGTTAAATGCAGAAAGATGACCGAGTGTCAGGACGTGCTGTTGAGCAGAGAAGAAATATATCGCGCGGAGCGTTTGGAAATGCTCGACGAACGAGAGGAGTTTAATTTGATTCAATCGCATTACGGAGTGAGCGTCGCCGTTCGGGGAGACTATTTCGCGCGAAAGTATCGGCGTTGGTTGATGCATTCCTCGTAATTTTTAGTCTTTTTTTGTGCAAAAACACATTTTAAAGAATAAGACGCTTTACATTATCCAAACACTTTTTTTAGTCTGCCTTACGTGATGCGTCGGACGACGATAACGATACAGACGATATTTACTCGTAACGAAGGAAACTCTTCTGTGTTCTTTCTCTTGCGCGCGCTCGTAAAGGAGAAGAATGATGGAAGACACAAAAGAGAGAGAGGAAGACGCCTTTGAAGAAAAGATGGATGACAAAGAAGAACAAAAGTGGTCGGGCATGATACCGATTTCCATTTCCATGCGACCGGAAGAGGTGTGCTCGATCGACCATCCAGAACCGTATTTCGTTCTCGTCCCGAGATTCGCGCGTTTGACGGCGTTTCACGGATGGTTCGAGAACGGGGACATTGGCCGGTATTTTCAACAGTTTCGGTTGATGAGTGATTCTTCTTCTTCGTCGTCGCAGGCGTCGGCGTCGGCGTTGGTTTTGATGAATACTGCTGAGAACACGAAGAGCGGTGGTGGTGGTGGTGGTGGTGATGATGATGCGAGCAATGAGAACGGCGAGAGTGATGATACCGCCGTTAATGCTACCGAGAAGAAGAGCAGGAAGAAGAGCAGCTCGCTTCACGACGCGTGGTTCGAGACGAAACCGTTGGACGTGGACGTGTACGACTCGAGGAGAGGACTGATGCGAAAAAAGAAACTCTCGATACCGATACGATGGAACGTTCCGTTTGGAGTCGTCGCGGATATTCTCAGAGCTTTAACAACAACAACAACGAGTCCTCGTCTTCTTCTTCCGTTAGAACTCGTCGCTCGATATTCGCAAAGAGACGAATTGGGTTTATCCTTTCGACACGCGGTGGGCGAAGACGCGCAAAAAGCGTGCAAGAGTCATTTCTTCAACGCTTTGAAAGAGGCGAGTTTTATACAGACAGGGTCGAGCCAAGTGGTGATGTCGTTGGGCGTGCAAGCGAGAGATGATTTGTGGGAGAGCACGATGACGAAGGGTACGATGGGTGTTGGTGATGAAAGTGTCCATGGTAACGAGAGATCTGGATACGAGAAAGCGAAGGAAGCGTTGACGAAGATTCACAAAGAGGCGAGAAAGAGAGAGAAGAAAATGAATGCGGGAGGAGGGGGGGCGGTACCAATACGGGCGTATGAAGTGGACGTGATGCGTCAAGGCGCAGGAGATGACGATGATGGTGATGATATTGACGACGGTCAAGGGTTTTGGGAACGGTGCGTGCGATTTTCTTCGGCACCGGTTGCGCGGAATCTATCGATAGCCGAGTGTTTGGACGACGTCATGTTTCCTGATGACGATACTAACTCACGAGAAGAAAGGGGTAGAAGAGTTAAAATCGAGGGAATTGAAATTGATGAAGCGAAACCAGTTGGTGTGTTATGGAATGCGTTATCCGCACCGGATGGGTTTATGCACATCGTAGTAATTAAAAATAGGAGCATAACAAAGTAGACCAAGCGGGAACCTTGGTAGAATGTAGTACAAGTCAACGTAGAAAGAGCATCGTCATCATTTTCAGGTACCATGGTACCATGTAGCAATCATATATTTCAAATTGATTCTTCTTCTTCTTCTTCTTCTTCTTCTTCTTCTTCATCATCATCATGATCCAAAGGGTTCCTTGTGAAGCCACTTATCCATCTCGTCGCTTTGTATATCGCAAATCTTGTCCAAATACGCTCTCTCGAGCGATTGGACTCGGACGAACCCATTCACAAATCCAGAGGCGATCCAAACCGTGTTACCTGTTCTGTTCACACGAACTTCGTGACACTCCAATCCTTTCCTCATGCGAAATCCTTCCTCGTCATCCTCTTCTTGAGCCTCTCCACCTTCTTTTTTCAGAACGATATCGTCGTCTCCAGGCGTGCGAAATTCTACGAATCTTTCCTTCTTGACGCGTACCTCTCTCATTCCTCCGATTTGCTCAAACGCCGACCAACCGCCTTGAGCTTTCCACAACGCGTCTTTATTCTTGGACTCTTTCATCCGGTATCGCTGCACAGAAGCAGAAACAACGCCAGAATTTGATCCTACGACGACAAACGAGCACTTGTTGCGTGAACCTCGAGTTCCAAAAATGCGCGAATCGATGGACCAAGGCATACCGCCAGATTTTTTCGTATAATCGATGGCGTCTTTGCTCGTGGCGTTTTTAATATCCTTGAGAATGTCATCCGCGGCGGGTAACTTTATCCCGACTGTTCCTCCATATCTAACTTCTTGTTCGTCATCCTCCCAGCATATGGGACCATCGTATTGTCGTAACAAAAACTTACCGTTAAAACCGACGGTTCCGTCGCAACCGTAAATGTACGCGCCTTTCGGAAGCCACGCGACGGAGCGAATATCGTCCATCCATTTCTCGATTTGAAAAGATTCCGGGAGTACCGAGCGCGAACGTAAATCAATCACGTTCGCCTTAGAAACTTTATGAGCAGCTACGGCGATAAAATTTGCGGACGCGAGCCTTTTACGTTTGATGTCGTCTTCGACGCTCTTTTCGTCCTCTCTGTTTTCGTCTTCGTCTTCTAACGGCGCGAATTCTAAGTCGCGTATTGGACCCGCTTCTTCCATGGTGACCGTAATCGTTGGCACGTGCGCGAAGTACTTCTCGTTACTACTCTTGCTATAACTTACGTTATTTTCGATGTCATATTGCATGCATCGATGAATATCAAACACGCAGACGCTTCCGTCTACGGTTCCGACTGCCAATCGACCGGGTGCGCCTTGACTCCACGACAAACTCAACCCGCCGCGCAGTGGATTTTTTGTCACCAATGCGCCTCTAAATATGCACACGTTCTCCGCTTTCAACACTGTTATATTGGTTTCTTTCTTTTTGCTATCCTTCTTCTTTGCGTTCGGCACCGCCCACACTTGCACCGAGCCGTCGGCTAAACACGCGGCCAAGTATCCTAAAATATCTTTCCTCGCGTCTTCGATATCCTTCATCTTCAGATTGTTCACTTTCGCGTCGAGCACCGACCGCGACGCTTCTATTTCGTATTCAACTTTTATTTCCACCTCATTCTCCGCATCGACTTTACTCTCCTTCTTCTTGTTTATCGTCGCCGTCTTTTCTTTGTCCCTTTCCTTCTTCTTCTCCTTCACTTTCTTCTTCATCGGCAAGTTCGGCAACCATCTCACGCAATGCGCGAACCCACCGTCGTGTTCGATTAAACACTCCAAATGCATTTTCATTGGACTCGAAGAAGAAGAAGAAGAAGAAGAAGAAGAAGAAGAAGAAGCGCACCGATACACTTGCACCACGCCAAATTCACCTTTCCTCGCGAACGCGTCTTTTATCTTCACGCGCGCGTTCTTTGAATCCTCTCTCGCGTCCACCGCCAAAAACGCTCGAGAGGAAGACAAAGAAGCAGACTTTTCTTCTTCGTCGATGATATCGTCGTCCAACCAATCTAAACTTTCCACCGCGCCGCCCGCGTAGAGGCAAAAATCCTTCTCCATCATCCTCTGTCTTTCTGTATCATCTCCAAAAGTATTTAGTTTCCGCACTTTATGCCTCTCGTCAATGACGTCGTCGTCGTTTTCTTCATCGACAAATACGTCTTCTTTCGCATTCTTTTTCGTTTTCGCAGCATTCATCGCACCGCTCCTGCTTTTCACTGAATGTGCCGCCGCATCGACGAGTTCCACGCACTCGAAGAGTTTCATCCTCCCACTCGCATCATCGTGTTTTTGCAAAATTTCATCGTCACCTCTTTCGGTGCGACAACTCCGCAGTAAACCACGACGAACGAGCGAATACGACGACTGGTCGTGCAAGCCGACTTTTTTCGCCAGAAGTAACGCATCATCCGCCAACGAGGAGGTGGAAGAGGAAGACATGTCCCGAATATAATAGAGGTCCCGAATTGGACGCGCGTAAAAGTGAATGAAGTTCGTTAAAATGGTTAGAGACAAAAAGTTTGTTTATAAAAATGTTTAGGGTTCTAAACCCTAATTACCAAGGAGTGTCTCGTTTTGTTTTTCAAAAAACTGTCTCTCTCCACACTTTTCGTTGTGTGCGATATAAACTCTCCTCCTAGTAAAAATAATGTCAGCGGTCGCGGTGACCCCAGGCGCGGTGGCGCGAATTCGCGAGTCCAAAGAAGTCCTCAAGGACGAGTTGAACGTTCAGGTTTGTTTTATCTTTTTTATCACACATCGTGGCGGCTTCAGAGATGTCGTCGTCTCTCGTTTAGTATGGGGTGGTTTCTTCCTTTCTTTCTTTCTTTCATCGTCTAAAACTTCCTCTGCGACTAAAAAATTCCATCAACAAAATGTTTCGTTCAAAAAGCTGACAACAACATTCTTCGGTCTTCTCTTCATTCATCCAGGTTCTCGATTTTGACGGCTCCAACGATGCGTTTCGGTGCGTTTTATTCTTCTTCTTCTTCTTCTTCTTTTAAACCGCCATTGCTCTTCTGTGCGGGGTCGTAGTAGTCGTTCGGCGATGATGATGATTCGATGATGCGAGATTTTCAAAAATCCCTTCGCGAGGGGTCGTTGGATTTCAAAAATCTCCAAAATTCTCTTTGTGTGTTGTTTTCAAAAAAATACGACTGACGACTTTACATTTTTCTCCAATTTTATTATATACGCAATCATCATCATCATCATCATCGATCGGTCGTTCATAAATAGTGGCGTACTCAACGACGGCACGAACAAGTTGAAGTGCACGTTCGCGAAAGACCTGTTCGCGAAGGAGAACAACAAAATGGTGAAATCCGGCGCGGTGGTGAAACTCACCGACGTGGTTTTTGAAAACAGCGAAGCGTTGGTCAGGGAGTTTTCGTTCGTGGATGAAAACGCGAGCCCGGAGTTTAAAACGCCGGGTGCGACCGGTGGTGGGAAGACAGTTCCTGGCGTGGTGAATTCGAGACGATCTCAACCGATTGCGAGTTTGAACCCGTATCAGCCACAATGGACGATAAAAGCCAAGTTGGCGGTGAAGGGAAACACGAGGACGTACCGCAACGCCAAAGGCGAAGGGAAGGTTTTGACCGTGGAATTGGTCGATAGCGAAGGGACGGCGATTCAAGCGACGTTGTGGAGAGAAGCCGTGGAAAGATACGAGAACGTTTTGGAAGTTGGCAAGCTGTATTACGTTTCCAAAGGATCTTTGAGACCGGCGAATAGACAGTATACCACGGTGAACAACGACTACGAGATGTCTTTGGACGGCAAGTCTGAAATCGTAGAGGCGAGCGAGGAGGAGCAATTGGAAAGCGCCGCGAAAAAGATTTTCGAAAAGGCTTTTGAGTTTGTGTCTATCGGCGACTTGGCGAAAAGAGTCAACTCGAAAAGAGCGACGTGCGACGTGTGCGCGGTTGTCAAGTCCGTCGCCGACTTGAGCGCGGTGAAGCGAAAGTCGGACAACTCGGAGATTCAAAAGAGAGAGTTGACGTTGTGCGACGAGAGTTCCAGCACGGTCCAGTTGACGTTGTGGAACGCGCTGGCGACGGAACAAGGCGAAAAGTTGAAAGAGATGACGAACCCGGTAATTATCGTTCGCTCGGTTCGCGTGACAGAATACGAGGGCGTTTCTTTGGGGACGCTCGGTAAATCCGAGATGCAAATCTTTGAATTGGACGAAGCCGCGAAAGCTTCGGTCGAAGAAGGAGAAGTTCCGGAGAAAGCCATCGAAACTGCGAAGTGGTTTAAAGAAAACGGCGAGAACGCGACGTTTAAAACCGCCGCGGAAGGTGCCGGTTTGTCCGTTCAACAAAGAGGCGGTAAACTCGCACCATTGGAGAGACAAACATTGGTTGATTTTCAACCGGAGGAAATCCCGTCGGCTTCGGATAAACCGAAGATGTGCATCGTTCCGAGAGCGTCTATATTGACTATTCGCGAGGGTACCATGTGGTACTGCGCTACGCCGGAGGAAGGCAACAACGCTAAGGTTGAGGAAGAGAATGGACAGTGGTATTGTGCCAAGAACCAAAAGACGTACGCGATGTGCAAACGCAGATATATCATGGGCGCCAAGATTGCGGATGAAAGCGGATCTTGCTGGTTGACCTTGTTCAACGACGACGGCGAGAAGTTGTTTGGTCACACCGCGGACGAAATGCACGAGTTTCAAGAGAATGATAGCGACAAGTATGATGCAATCCTCCGCGCGGCGCAAGGCGCAAAGAAATCCTTCACGTTTAAGTTGAAGAGTAAAGTCGAGGAGTACAACAACGAAAATCGCAGAAAAGTGTTGACGATGAGCATGAATCCGATTGATTTCGCCGCGGAGAGTCGATCGTTGTTGAGTAAAATGGGGATTGAAGCGTAAAGAATGCGCAGAGAGAGAGAAAGAGAGTGCGCAGAGAGCGAAAGAACG
>JACLAB010011193.1_pt1 | contig 22747 bp, 17 predicted proteins | sample 8027921 | NCBI WGS metagenome assembly JACLAB01 (sample SAMN15725117, study PRJNA655200) | protist metagenome | isolation source: fluorescence activated cell sorting (FACS) single amplified genomes of... | place: USA: West Boothbay Harbor, Gulf of Maine | collected 2000-07-19
TTCTCAAACCGCTCGTGGCGAACGTGTTGAGTGAACGACGCGAGAGGAATCCACGAGGGTTGGGTGGTGGTCACGACGGTGCGAAAGGAAGAAATCTACTGAAGAGGAAAGGGAGTGAAGACTTTGAAGTCATCGGCGGGAAAGTGTCCATCAACGTCGACGCGGGCGATGTTTTGAGAATCGAAACGCCCGGGGGTGGTGGATATGGGCCTAAATGAATGAGAAAGCACTACTCATATAATACATGTACTGGGACGCTCGTCTATTTTTACTGCAATGAATGATGACTACTACGAATGATGCATATTCTCTTCTCTGTGTATTTTAATAAATGTAAAGTTTTTAGAGCGAGAATGGTCAGAATCGATAATAAACCAAGAAGAACAAAAACAAAAAGAAGAAAAAAAATGTCGACGGACAGTTAGACAGCGCGCCCATAACTAAAGGCTCCGCCGCTCTGTTACTATTCGTCTGAGTTCGATTTTGCATAACGGTTTAACTCGCGACCCGTGGCCTAAGGGCTTTAAGCTGGTACGCATGCACAAAAAACAAAAAGACGAGAGAAGAAAGAAAAAAAACGAACGCGAAGCACAAACCTTCTTCTTGATCATCATCGTGAAATTAATGGTCCGGCAATGCCGTCCCTCTTTCAAGATTCGCTTTAATCTCCTTCGTGTACTTCCCGTAGTGTCGATCCAATTTCGCGTTAAACTTGGAGTTCCCATCGTTAATCCCATCCCCTTTGGAATCTTTAATCTTCTCCGCCACGACCCGTTTCCTTCTCTTCTCGTCTCTTTCCTTCATAAACTTTTGCAACTTTTCGATGCCTTCTTTGCTCGCCTTATCGGTACCGTATAACAACGAATCCGCGTCTCGATAAAACTCAGCCGATTGAAGTTTCTTTTTTTCGTACTCTTCCTCGGATACTTTAATATCGTTCACGTTTCGTTCGTACCGAATGGCTTGTTTTTCTTGAGCGAATCGATTGTGCGGATTTTTGTCCTCAAATTTCGGCTTCTTCTTTATCCGTTCGACTTGTTCCGCGGTCTGCGTCAACAGATACTTCCCCGGGTCCACGCCTTTTAATTTCGCTTCCTCTTCGCGTCTATGCTTCACTTGTTCTATTTGTTTCCGTCTCGCTTGCTCGGCGTACTCGTCTGGATTATCCTCTCGTTTCTTCTCGTCTAAAACCGCGCTGTGATTCAACGTCCTCCCGAGGTTCATCCGTAGCCGTAACTCGTACAATTTCCTTTGCTTCGCGGTCATTTTATCTAAATCCGGCGCCGCGCTCAACGTCACTTCGAGTTGATCAAAACCGTCGTCGTGGTTCTCCCGATTCGTATTCTCTTCGTTCTTCATCTCGCTCATCATCCTCCGCGCCGCCTTGGCTCTCTCGTCGTTCTCCCTCTCCTCCCGAAACTGATCTTCCATCTTCTTCGCCTCGGCTAAATCCACCCGCTTCTTCGTCTTCACCGCGTCGTCGTCTCCCATATCTTCGTCCTTCTCCAACTGTTCGTCGATTTCGCCGCATTCCATCACGCGTATGACTTTCGACGTCTTTCCCGATTTCGAGCCGAACGTTTCCATCTTCCTCACCACTTCCATCCCAGACTTCGTCACTTGTCCAAAAACCACGTGTTTCCCGTCCAACCATTGCGTTTTCGAAGTGCAGAGAAAAAATTGGCTCCCGTTCGTGTTCGGCCCCGAGTTCGCCATGGAGACGACGCCCGGTCCGGAATGCTTCAAGATGAAGTTTTCGTCCGGAAACGTCTTCCCGTAAATCGATTTCCCACCGGTTCCGTCGTTGTTGGTAAAATCGCCGCCTTGGCACATGAAATTCGGTATTATTCGGTGAAACGTGGAGTTCTTAAACCCACCTTTGAATTCTGCGTTGTAATTGTTGTTGTTATTCGTCGTCGTTTCACCTCCTCCTCGAAGATGATGATCGACGCACAGCCGTCGGAAATTCTCGCACGTCTTCGGACAGACGTCGTCTCTGAGGACGACGGTGATTCGACCCAGCGGCGTTTGGTCCGCCGCCACGTCTAAAAAAACTTTCATCACCTTTTTCTCTTTTCCCTGCTTTTGGTAAGCTTTTAGTAAAAGTCGCGTGTGCGCCTAAAGGAGGAGTGCAAAAGAACACGAGTGAGGAAACTTCGTTCGTTTTTTCCAATTCAGCAGCCGCCACATTCCTCACACAAAAAGAGAAAGAAAGCGCGCGTAAACGATGGGCAAAAACGTCCGCAAGACGAAAAAGTTCGCGCTGACCAAACGCCTTTTGAACCCAAAAGACGCCAAGCAGCAAACGCGAATGAACAGTGGTGGACAAGAGAGTCACAGGAGTAAAAACCAATTCAAATCGAAGGAAAACGAGATGAAAATCAAACGCATCGAAGCGGTCTCTTCGCACATGTTCAACGAACACAACGCGTCGATTAAACCACCGTACTCGGTTTTAGTGGACACAAACTTTATCAATTTCTCCATCAAGAATAAAATCGATTTAGTGAAAGGGATGATGGATTGTTTATACGCGAATTGCGTCCCACACGTGACGGATTGCGTGATTGGGGAGTTGGAGAAACTCGGGACGAAATATCGCGTCGCGCTGAGAGTGGCGAAAGACCCGAGGTTCGTAAAATTACCGTGCATGCACCGAGGGACGTACGCGGACGACTGCATCGTGGACAGGTGCAGGAAACACAGATGTTACGTCGTGGCCACGTGCGATACGGATTTGAAACGAAGGTTACGGAAAATCCCGGGCGTGCCAATCATGTACCTTCAGAATCATAAGTACAGCGTCGAGAGGTTGCCCGCGGCCGGGAACATCGGGAACGCGCCCAGATTGTAGGTTATAGTTTTAGTTTTAATGTAGATGAGATGTATGATGACTTCGCGCGACGTCAACATTTTTCCCCTCAATACGTCTCTTTCTTTCCTCCTCTGACACAAGTGTTTTAAAAATAGAGTGCAGCGCATCAGAATAAACACAGCTAAAAAGAACACACACACGCACGCATTATGCGGCAAACGAGCATCGTCGCCTGCGTCGGGTTGAAAGAGGAGAAGGACGAGATGGTGGGTAGTAGTACTGCTGCTCCTCCGGGCGCGTCGTCGTCATCGAGAGGAGGAGGAAATGGAAGACACGGAAGACGTGGAATTTCAAAAATGTACGACGCGCGCGATGTGCTTTTGCAGAACAACAAGTCGCACGCGGCGCAAGTGATGGAGGCGGAGACTTTGGCGGCGCTTTACAGTCCACTTTCGGAGAATCATCGTCGAGCGATTGGAGAAGAAAAAGAAGAAGAACATTTCGATGCGAATGAATCAGAGAAGAAGAAGATGGACAAATCGAAACAATATCAGAGAGACTTGCTGCTTCAAATCGAACAGAACCGAGAACGCAAACGAAACGAGAAAGAGGACGAGAGACGAATGGAAAGGATTCGGATGATGTCTTCGTCCGCCGCGTCGTCGACGAACGGCGGTCGCGGCGGTAAAGTCGACGTAACGGCTGCGTACGGACGAAGAGAATTGTACGCGCGGGAGAAAGCGAACGCTGAATACGAAAGCGCGTTGAAAATGCAAATCGAAGAGAAGAAACGGAGGAAAGAGGAAGAAAAACGGAAAATGAGAGAGATGGAGATTGAGGACGAGAGGAGGATTTTACGAGATTTAGAGAGGATGAACGTGAACAATGCGAGCGGCGACTTTAGTACTGGGGTTGGAGCGCGCGGTAAAAGCAAATCAGAGGAGCCCGTAGTCGATGACGCGAAAAATGTAGCAAACGTCGTCGTCGTCGTCAAAGAAGAAGTGGGCGAATTATTAAGCTTTAGCGAGTTTGTCTTCCCGACAACGGACGAAGAACTCGACGGTGGTAATACTTAGCCGTGACGCGTGCACACTGTATTTATGTACCTACTCCCGAACTACTACGAATATCACTACTACTGCTACACTACTACTACTACTACTACTACTACCAATACTACTACTCTTTATCTAAAGCCGTCGTTAAACATCCGACGCAGTTATGCAACCGGTCGTGAATGTATACATCGCACGCGAAGCAAAATTCTTTCTCGCATTTGAGACACTTACTCAACATCCCAGTCGACGCATCCACCACGACACAACATCCAAAGCACTCTCTGAGAAATTGTCCATCATCATCATCATCTTTACCGCTGTTTTTTTTTCTCTTTTTCTCCTCTTCCTCCTCGTTTTTTGAATCGCCGTCTACTTTCACTTCCACAAACGGCATCACCGGGAACAAATGGTGGTAACTTCTCGCCAAGTGCGGCGAAGATACCAACGATAACTGACACGTCCCGCACTGACTCGGTAGCTCCTCCGCTCTCGCCTCACATCTCGGACACCGATACTCTCCGTTCCTAGGTCCAATAGTCAACACGTCTCGATCGTCCTCGTCTCCGGCGCCTAGGCCAAACTTCCTCGGCTCTCGTCTCGGAAATCCCATCTCCACCAACGCCGGTTTCGCGGTTTCCAACAACAACGCCGGCGGAGGCGCGCACTCCATAATCAATCTCGTCAAATGCGACTGGTCCAAACTCACGCTAAACTTCCCTTTTGTCTCCTCGCTTAACTTTTTAAACACCCTCGTCTCCGCCGCCACGCAAATAACGTTCGTCCTCGCTTTCATCTTCTTCACTTTCCTCACCGAATCGTTGATATTCCCCGGATCGCACGTGCTCAAACTCGAAATAATCGCTATAATCTCCCTCGCACCAAACGGTGGCACGTCTCTCAATCCTTCCATCGCTTGCTCTAACCCGTTTTGTAACGAAAAACTCCCTCCGACGCCGTCGCTCGCAAACGCCTTCTTAATCGCCTTCACGTGCGTCTCCGGAGATCCGGACAGTTCGGTAATCCGTTCCGCTTTCCCATCTTTACACGCGATCAAACCTAACTGCGACAAGGGGTTTTGATTGAAAAACTCTCGAACGAATTTAATCATCAGCGGTAATAGGACTGCGCTTCGATTCGGTCGCATGTCTTCCACGTGTATCGCGTCGCTCAAATCGAGAATCACGTAACAGTACCGAATCATCCCTTTGGCAACTCTGGACTGCGACGCTTCTTTCTCGATTTTCTTCCTCTTTTCGTTCGCCAGAAACCGCCGTCGCTCAGATCGGTCCTTTTCCAGCGAGGACGAGCGTAAGTTTCCCTCGGCATCTTCCGTTAAATCTTCCCACGTGCGTTCTTTTTGGTACCGTTTTTCGTACGCTTTCAACGCGTTTTCTTCCTCTTCGGCGGTGAATTCGTACCGAGGGTCGTCCGGTTCGAACGGGATTCGGTTTCCCCGTTCTTCTTCTTCGAGCGACGACATTTTGAAAAACACCAACAATTACTACTCTAGTATTATATAGGTATACTAACGAAGTGGCAGAGAGAAGAAGTGATGTGTGTAAGTGTGTGTTTTGCGCGTAATAATGACGAAATGTTTGAGAGAGATTCCATTTGGTCTGACACTGATAAAATTTTCAAAGAGAGAGACCGTCGAGACCATCTCGCGCTGCTGCTCGTGCTACGCTTTAGCTCTACATTTTCAAAGAGAGAGAGACCAAGAGCACTTTGGATGCGCTCTCTCTTTTATCTCCGTTTTCCCCGATTACTCACCCGCCGCTCGGAGGAAATATCGGCCACACGCGACAGCACCCGTCTTGTCGAGTGCACACGAGTAACTCTTTTCCGCCTTTTTTGCGAAACTGGACCGAAGCGACGCCGGGGAGTCGGTCGGTTCGGACCAACTTTTCCGTTTTTAAACACGCGAGAATGGGCCCTATACGGTGTGCGGGTCCGGAGTCCCAGCATTTTCGGTGGGAGAAGATGCGGGTTTTCCCGTCCCAGTACCCGACGGCGAGGAGTTTGCGGTCGGCGCGGAAGGAGAGAGAGGCGACGCCTTGGGTGGATTCGTCCGGGGAGTGATACGGACCTTTCGTGGAGTCTTTTTTTAGAGCGAAAATTTCTTCGTAGACACCTTCTGAGACAGACAGAAGTGAAAAGTTCGCGATCACAGACCTGAAGAGTTCGATTCCCATATAGAGGGTGACGGAGCCGTCCGCGCACCCGATGGCGACTACGTGCATTCTATCCTTGCAATCTATGTTCTCATCTTCTTCATCGTTCTTCCTCTGTACGTAACTGTCTATGCACGTGACCATATCTTTAAAACATCGTTCGGTGTTGTTTGGTAGATGAACATTTGAGTTCGATGAGCCGGCGTCTAGGAAGTCTCCCTCGTCTGTTCTCACGACAGTCACGTGTCCGCTTTCGTATCCAATCATTAAAGTTCGTCTGGAGAGAAACTTCAACGCAGACACGCTCCCGTACTTTTCGTTGTCCTCTTCCTCTTCCTCTTCTCCTTCTTCGCTCCCTTCTCCCGTCGTCACCTTTTCCCTCTTCTCCAACAGTATCGGTTTCGACGTCATCCTTCCTCCTTCCAAATCGACCGATACGAGCTCCACGGCGCCTCGTTCGCTCGCCGGTCGAGCTACTACTACTCCGCATTTCTTTTCCTCTTCTAACGACGACACCGTTGTTATCATTTTCGACATTGGACAAAACGTGTGACACTCGCTCTGTGTTTCTAACACTTGTTTCAGCATCGGTTTCCGTCTCCACCGTTTCGGCGGGAAAATATCTTCTTCTTTCTCTTCGTTCTCTTCAGGTGAGGAAACCCACAAGCAAACCGTGCCGTCTCTTTCGTGCGTGAGAAACGCACATCTGTCTGACTCTTTACAGTCTTCGACAATTTCGATCGCTAAAATCGACGAGGAAACTTTCCTTTTCGGGTCGCGCGTGGTGTTCTCGTCGTCGTCGTCGTCATCGTCGTCATCACCGACCGTCCACACGTTCCTTTTCGTTTCCCCGTTCCAAAGTTTCACTCGTCCGTCGCCGTCTGCGGTCAACAGCAAAAACCGATCGTTCTCTCCACATTCGACGACGGAGGAGCACTGACAATCGGTGCCACTTTGGCCACGAAACACGGACGGGTCCGGCGGTGGCGGTTTCTTCGACTCTTCTTCCGCGTTTTTGTTCTTAATCATGCGGGTGTCTTTTTGTGTCGTGCATTGGGAAACAGTTGCTTGGTTTTGCGAGATATTTTGTGTGTTGTCGATGCTAACAGAATACGATGATTTCGTTGTTCATGATGGTGATACACGGTGGTTGCTACTATTTTTAGTTTATCTTTCCTTTATTCAGCACCTACGTTGATGTGTGTTTGTGCTGCGGCGAGATATTTTGTTGTTGATGTTGATACATGGTCGACGACCCGCTCGCGGTCGTCGTCGCGTGGTGGTTCATCGGCGATCCGCTCGCGCTGCTGCTTCCGTTATTGTTGATGAGTTGCTCTTCGATCGGCATGGACCACTTACTGGCGATGGATTTCGCGCGTCTCCACGGCGGCGTGTCCATCTTCCTCGCCGCAAAACTCGAGTTCAACTTGACCGCCATGAAGTCGATGATTTCCAAAAGCCTCGAGAAAGTGCCGACGAATTCGCTCGGTAACTCGTCCAACAAACGTTGGTACCGCGGCGTGGCGTTGGCGATGACAAAGTGCGACCGTAAATCTGCCTCGACGATGATTCTTTGCAAATTGAGCTCGTTCGGCGGTAACGACGACGACGACGAAGACATCCGGGACGAATACGAACTCGCCGACCCAACCGCGTGTTGTCGTCCTTGCATCGTCATCATCTCTTCTTCGTTGTACGCTCTCTCGCCCACGCGCGCGTACTCCGGGTCTATCCAGACGTACGAGTGCACTAAATTCCTCAACGCGCACGCGCCTCGAAACTTGCTGCTCGTCGCCACGCGCACTTCTCGATCTTCCCGCCCTGTTTTCGCGAACATTTCTTCAATCGTTTGTTTCAATCTGAAGCATTTTTCTCGCTCTCGTTCCTCGTCTTCCGATTCTCTTCGAGTTATTTGGTGGAGAGTCGGTGTTGCTATTGTCTTTTCGTTGTTGTTGATGTTCTGCGCGGAGGCAGCATCCTTTTTTTTGTTTTTGTTGTTGTTTATAGAAGATATCCTCTGAAAACTCGTCCTCGCGATTTCCAACACCTCGCGTTCCACCTCGGTTTCCGGCCTCGTCAGGCGTCGTATCGCGTTCACGTCTTTCATCTCTTCGTACTCTTCGTTTTCAAATTCCTGTTTTTGTTTTTGTTTTTGTTGTTCTTCTTCGTGTGGTAATTCCGGCGTCGTCGTCTGGCTCCTCCTGGACTTAAACCTTTCGTCTCGATGATGATGTTCCCTTCGCTTCGGCGGCACCGGCGGCGGTTTTTCCTCCTCCTCCTCCTCCGTGCATTCTTCTCCGAAGAGCAAATCTTCGAAGTATTGCGCGTCGTCTTTCACCACAAAGTCTCTCTTGTTGCCTCCTCTTTTCGAGTTGAAGTAAGCGTCCTCCTCTCTTTTAAACGCCTTCTTCTTTTTCGCGTCGTCGTCGCGCGAGAGAGACGGTTTCCACGCCGTCATCCCCCTTGGTCTTCTCGATGTTACTTTTAGATATTCCTGAGGATATTCCTTTCCCGGGGAGAACAAATTTTCGTATCTAATCGTTTAAAATGAAATCTTCTACGAATGCGCGCGCGCTCGCGTTTCAGAAGAGATATAAAACGTAAACGCTCCCGAACGAGTATATATATATCGCTCTTTTCGCGTTTCAAAGGATTTGCTTTATTCGTCGTTTTGTGCTTTATGTGTGCTAAAGAACGAGCACAAGCGCGCGTGAAATGGCGTGTGGCGTCCTTCTGTTATCTCTTTTGTTCTCTTCTTTTTGAAGATTTTTTGGGATTTTTGAGATTTTGCTGACTCGACACTTTTTCCTTGACTGCAGTGACCCGCCTCTTCGAGACGAATAAAGGAGATGGAGACGTCTTTGTCGACCACATTTTTGAGGAAAGGTGGTCGTGTTGGGGTTGTGTCTTTGTTATGATGAACGACTTTGTGCGATTCTATCTGCGTTTTTGGGGAGACGTGCTTTTAGTATCTCTGTTGTCTTCTAAAGTATTTGTATTATATATATTTTAAGGCAACTTTGGTTCGAGAAACCAGGCGGCTATGGCAACCAGCAGGACGTTTCTGCAGTCGTTTTTACTGTTGTTCTCGTTATTAGTAGTATGAGTTCGTCGTCGACCGTTTTCCGCCAAGGCGGTAAAATTCGTCTTTTCGAGAACGAATTCGAGCGAGGAGAGCTTGCGGTCGAGTTCGGCGACGTGTCGCTCGAGAAAATTCGTTTGAACCTGCAAGAAGTTTTCGGAGAAGCAGGCGTTTTTTGGGAGCATATTTGGGACGGTCGCGTGTAATTCCTCGAGCAAATCCGCGAATTTTTCTCGCACGCGCTCTATTTTTGGTCTCAAATCGCGTTCGAGCTTCGCGCGCCAGGCGAGGACGGCGGTTTCGCGTTTCAGCGCCGCCGCTCGCGAGTACGCTTTGTTTTCCTCCTCCGTGGGGAATACTAATAAAGAGAACGGCGACGATGACGACGTCGATGCAACGCCGCTGTAATTGTTCGTATTTTCCATCCTCAAATACGCGTTCGAGTACTCGGTCAACATCTCTCTCCCTCTCCTCTTCGCGACGGCGTCGTATTCCGTTTTCAGTTTCTTCGCGTTGGTATCAATCGTCCGGAGTTTCGAGTTCAGCTCGTGAATTGGCACTTCGTTTGAACTCATCGTCCTCGTAAACGTTCGCTCTTCTTCAAAACTCTAAATCTAAGCCTTGCGGCGTCAACACGACGAGCTCTCGAAACCTTCTCAAATAGTGCTCGTACTCTTTCTCTGACGAATCTGCTGATGCTGCTGAGAAAAACCCCGCGTGGCCTTCGTCGTCGTATCGTCGTCGTAACTCTGGGTTTGAGAGCACTCCGTACGCTTCGGAGATTTGTTGAAACCGTTCTTTGTTCGCGTCTTCTTCTTCTTTGTCTTCTTCTTCTTCTTCTTGTTGTTGTCGGCGCCGTCGTCCGAATTTATCGGGGTGGCATCTTAAGGCTAACTTTAAATACGCTCTGCGAATCTCCTCGTCCGAAGCGAACGTGGAGACGAGTAAGGTTTCGTAGTGATTATTCGTATTGGCCTTGTCCTCTTTTTCTGGTCCTCCGCGCGATGGTGGTGACTTTGCGTCTTCTTCTTGCGCGTTCATTTGTGAAGAAGGAAACGCGTGTTGGATAAAAATGTGGCCATTTTATGCGCAATGATGAATGCGCGAATACGATCAGAGAACGCCACGAAAGAGCGAGAAAAAAGGCACGGAATGAAACTTTGCCACGTGTTCTCACTCTTCGATGGCATCGAGGCGTCCAAAACGCGCTCGCGTGTGGTCTAAAACAGACCTTTGTATTTAAGGTTTGACGATGTATTTATTTCTTATTTTTGGCTTTGAGAGCGCAAATTCGCTTTTGTGGCCAAGTGGTTAAGGCGCCCGCTTAGTAAGCGGGAGATCGCGAGTTCAATTCTCGCCAAAAGCATCACTCTTTTTTTGCTGCTTGGCGCCGCGTTTTGTTACGATATATATACGCGAACAACAACGGTGGTGTGTGTTATTTCAAATGTGTGTCTCTTTTGAATTCAAGTAGTATTACAAGTTTTTTTTTCGCTCGCCGTTCGTTACCACGTGTGCGTGTATGAATCGTCATCTTCGTCGGTAACATCATAATAGTCGTCGTCGGAATCGGTAGTGTGTAGTACTCCACCTTCATATGACCAGTCTTCTGGTAATGGACAGTCGTTGTCGAGGAGGTATTGTAAACACTCGGTGTGGTTTTTCTCGTGTGCGTACAGTACGCTCCAATCGTCCCACGGCGCTTTGGCGGTTTCACGCAAGTACTTCAAACAGTCCAAGTGGCCGTACTGGGCCGCATACTCACACGCAACTTTGCTATATTGATCATACTTACGCTCAACAAGATATTCGAGTATGTGGAGATGACCTTTTGCAGCCGCCCAAGAGGCAGTATCAGAATCCCAAGGCGCTTTCGCTTCTTCGCGTAAGCATTTGAGGCACTCGAGATTACCGCTTTCGGCAGCGTATGCACACGCATACTCATCGATAGGACACTCATTTGCAACGCAATACTTTACCATTTCCAGATTATGTTGGTTTACAGCCGCACAAATCGTCCTATCATCCCACTTACACTCTTTCTCCTCTCGCGCCCACTTGAGCAACTCGAGTTTATTCGTGTAAGCAACGCTCCGGCAGAAAGAAGTTTCGCCTTCGCCCCACCAACTCGGCCAAAACGATCGATTCTCCCATACAAACTCCAAAGTCGATATCGACGACATCTCGCTCACTTTAAACTCCTCTTTCAACTCCTCCTCGCGAGATGATCTCTTAATCAACTTTCTCGTTTCACCATTCACTTCGTACAAGAATTTCAAATCCATCGAATTCAATCTCGGAAGAATGTGTTTGAAACAAATATCGTCGTTATTCACGATCAAATCCCACACATCCCTCTGACCAATCCGCCTTTTCTGCCCTCGCGTCCTCATTCCAGACATGACCTTCTCGCGAGAGGCGACAAAAACAGCAGCGGTGTTCTTTTTCTTCTTCGTCTTTACGTGTTTGTTTTTTCCATCATCAGCACAAAAGTGCGGCCGTTTTGGACTTTTGCGCACAACAACAACAACGTAATAAATACTAGTAGAGTACTAATAAGATCACAAACGCGGCGCATCACGCGCGAACATAAGAGAGATAGAGATAGAAAAAGACAGTAGAGTAGAGAGTTTTATAACGACGCGTAAAAAATGAGCAGCGAAGGAGGCGGAGGAGGACACCACATGCGACGCACCTCCTCCTTAGCAAACATCAAACAGATGGCAAATCACTTCCCGAAACACGTCCGAGAACAAGCCGCGAAACAAGATTTTAAACACGAAGCCGTGCAATACGCGTTGTGGATTCCCTTTGGGTTGGTATGTCAACACTTCGAGTACGAGAAGATGGCGAACTTATTCTTCACGTGGTTTATTCTCGGAGAGTTGATGCTGATTTTCATGCACGTGGACAGAACGTTTTCCTCTGTGTTGAAGTGGTACAACGTGTTACTGTTCGTCGTGCCGGTGGCGATTTATTTCATCAAAGAGCTGATGATTCCAGAGAATAGCTTTTACATGTTTTTCGTGGAGTACGTGATATTCGGGACGTTGGCGTTTGCGATTGTTATTCCGTTCATTCCGAGACATTTGTTGCGCGGGTTCGACTGGTACCCGATGATAAAGAAGATGGGATTTAAGAGTTGATCGATTGACTATACGCTACCGCAAACGACTACTGCTTTTATACAATACTATTTTACATATCTAAACGCTGCTGCTTTTTAACATTTGCTCTTCCAAGTCGCACTTGTGCAAGTCTCGGATGAACTCGTCCAAGCCGAATCCGTCGAGAAGTTTTTGGACGTCGTTCACGACGACGCCGGTACCTCTGTGGTCTTTACAACGACCGTCTTTAAAGTTATACGTTCGAATTCTTTCCGAGCGGTCTGCGCTTCCTATCAAACTTCGTCGCATCTGCGCGTTTTCGGCGGCAACCTTACGTCGTTCGATGTCGTATACTCTCGCTCGCAACACGGACAAAGCTTTCGCTTTATTCTTGTGTTGCGACCGTTCGTCTTGGATGACGACGGTGACGCCGGTCGGGATGTGGACGATTCGAACGGCTGAATTCGTGGTATTGACGTGCTGTCCACCCGCGCCAGACGCTCGCATGGTTTCAATTCTCACGTCTTTTGTTTCGTCGATGTGAATGTCACTCTCTTCGGCTTTCGGGATAATCGCTACGGAAGCGGTGGAGGTGTGAATCCGCCCTTGCGTTTCCGTCGCCGGGACGCGTTGCACTCGATGGACGCCGGATTCAAACTTTAAGTTTTTATACACGCCTCCGCTTGCTAACTCGTCCTCTTCCCCGTCTTCTTCGTTGAGATTCATCATCGGATTACCATTGCCATTAATTTCCGCCATAGCTTCTCGAACTCCGCCGCCTTTTTCTTCTTCGTTGTAACTCATCAAATCAAACTTCCAGTTTCTCCTCCTGGCGTACATTTCGTACATGCGAAACAACTCGGCGGCGAATTTCGCCGCCTCGGCACCACCCGCGCCCGCTCGAACTTCTAAAATAACGTCTCTCGAATCTTCTGGGTCTTTCGGTAACAGATGGTGTTTCAGCTTTGTTTCTAACTCCGGCAACGTGTCGTTTTGTAACGCGTTCAATTCGGATTCCAACTCGGCGTCTTTCGATTTCTTGTTCTTGTTCTCTTCGTTGATGAGTTGTCTCAACACGTCGATTTCTTCCAGCGTATCTTTATACTTTTGGTACAACGAGACCAACGACTTCAACTCGCCGGCACTTTTATAGTCGTTGTTTTCGGTGTATTCGTGGAATAGCTTCAACTGATCTTCGAGCTTTTCAATCGGGAAATTCGTCGACGAAGTTGACGTTGAATACATTCTCCGCGTTTTCGAGGAAATTTTCCGTTCCAGAGCGCTCGCCACGCGCAACATTCCAGCCTCCCGAAACATCGGCGCCGTGACTTGCATACCAATCGGACGTCCATTTGACACGCTTCTGCCGCACGGAATAGATACGCTCGGTAATCCAGCCAAGGACATTGGCACCGTCAAAGCGTCTTGCGCGTACGATTCAACTTTCGATTCTCTCAAAACATCCTCTAAAAACGGCGCTTCCCGAGCGCTCGTCGGAGTTAAGAGAACATCACACGAGCGTTCGAAGATGTCCTTAAACTCGTTCGATATCCTCTGGCGAATCTTTTCGCTGTTTTTGTACGCGCCTTCGACTCTTTGTGAAGATAAAGAAAACGCGCCTGAAACGATTCGTCGTTTGACTTCCTCGCCGAATCCGTCGTCTCGCGAAGCGCTGAATTTTATATCGTCGTACCGGTTCAAATTTGAAGACACTTCCGCGCACACCAAGACGTAATACGCCGGTAACGCTAACTTTACGGACGGTAAAGATACCGGAACAATCGTCGCGCCTAATTCTTCGAACGCTTCGATTGATTTTGTCCAACTTTCCATCACCGCCGGAGTCGTTTCTTCGAGGAAAAATTCACCCGGGATGCCCACGCGCACGCCTAACAATGGCAAGACTCTATCGCTATTACTATTACTACTATTACTACCGCTACCATTATTGTTTCCACCTTTCGTCTTCCCTGATTCCAACCACTCTTTAAAATTCATCTGCGATTCCGAAATCAACTCAGTCGCGACGCTCGAAATGCGTCCGTCTTCCTCCACCGTTTGCCCGTCTTTCGGGTCCGCGCCTTGCATGATGGCTAAAGTAATCGCCGCATCGCAGACGTTTCTGGTCAATATCCCCGGGCAATCGAACGAGCTCGCGTACGCGATTAAACCGTACCTCGAACACCTTCCGTAGCTCGGTTTCGTACCGACGACGCCTTGAAACGCCGCCGGTAATCGAACGCTGCCACCCGTATCGCTCCCGATGGCGACTAAACACGTCCCGTTCGCCACAGCCGCGGCGGACCCGCCGGAAGAGCCCCCGGGACTCAACCTCCCATCGATTAGATTCTTCACCGGCGCGTTTATACCGTTTCGCGAGTGACTCCCCATCCCGAACTCGTCCATCGTCGTCTGCCCGAAGACCACCGCGCCGCTCTGCTCCAATCGATCGATCACCGTCGCCGTATACGAGCACTCGTTTTTGCTCAACATTTTCGACCCCGCCGATACGATTTCCCCTCGCATGGCAAAATTATCTTTCACCGCGATTGGTATCCCGTCTAAAAACGATATCGACGGCTTTCCGTCTCTTCTGTTCGCATCCGATTTTCTCGCCTTTTCCAACGCTTTCCCGAGCAAATCTTGCGACTGTTTCTCTCGTCCTTTCCCCACGAACGCGTGCATCATTAGTTGCCCGTCTAAATCGACCCTCCGTTTGGAAAAGAGGACTAAATCTTCGCTCGTCAAAGTTTCGCGCGCGAACTGTAACTGCGCCTCGACGGCGGTTTCGGGAATCTTCGTCCTCGCGATGGGTTCGCCTAAACTCCCGCTCGTGCTGCTGAAACAACGACTCCAACTTCTCCTCCGCCTCCAAATGGTGGCGAGCAGACTCCTTTTCCCTCCTCGCGACCCCATCGTCGTTTCTTTCGCTCAAAAGAAGAAGGTTATGAATAAAAGCGTTCGACAACTTGTGAAGAATGCATTCCTTCGGGAAAACGTCAGACATTTTCTTCATCTTCATGTCTTCTTCATCGACGGTTACGACGCCGTGTTATCACCGCCCGCGCTTTTGCGAGTACTCGCATCGGCACCACTCTCGATGTAATCATCCTCATCGAGGATTAGGACGAAAAAGCGCGTTAAAAGTCTCCTTAAAGGCGCAAAGAAGAGGAGGGAAAGGAACCGATGACGACGACGCAGACGATAAAGAGTTGACGGAGTACGAGAAAAAACTCCTCCGACAGAAGGAAACGAGGGACACCAGGAACGCATTCATCGGGTTCTCACTCGGCGCGGCGTTAGTAGCCACCGTAGCGGTGAGTTCATCCACTTCGGGCGTGTACAACATCGATTTCATGGACGCGTTTCACGAACGAGATCCCGTGAGGAGTTTCACCGTCTACGGAGACGTGAGCAAAGAGTACAAGGTGAACAAATACGACGACGTGGGGCACATCATCGGACGAACCAGAGGAGTGTCCGTGACCTCGTGCGCACAACTGGTACCGTATTCGGGCGATTCTCGAGGGGATAAAGGCATCACGAGACCTCCGAACGAGGATTTTCGATCGTGCGAAAACATCGCGCAGCCGCTGGAAAAGGTGGAGACGGTGGCGGATATCGCGCCGAGTTGCGAGCGAGCGTGCGGGAGGAGTTGTCGAGAGGCGACGAAGGCATACGACGAAGATCAGAAGAAAAGGTTTGGGTTTGGGTTCGATAAAGAGGAGGAAGGGAAAGTGTTGCAAGCGTGCGGGCGGCAGTGCAATGCGAACTGTATTAAAAGTGGAACCGGGCAGTACAATTTTTTGATACCGTTTCGATTTTGAAACCTTACTTAGGGCGCCGCTGCCGCCGCGAGAACGTCAACCCACTAGTAAAAGGGAACAAGCATTTAAGCTGATCTAACATTACGTAAAACATCTAGTTCGCGACTGTATTCTCTTCTTCGCGCTTGAACTGCTCCAATCGACTCTTGGCGTCGGTTTCGTATTTTGATTTCGTCGTCGCGTCTAATTCTTTCCACATGGCGCCTAATTTTTTCGAAGCTTCGCCGAGCGAGACTCCGGGGTTTTCCTTCTTGACGTTTTCTCTGTTGTCTTTTGCGAATTGAAAATACGCCGTGAGCGGTTTCTTTCTCTTCGGTGTCGTTTCCTTTTCGTCGTTTACGTCGTTTTCTTTCGAGATGGCTTTTTTCGTCGTCGTCGTCTTTGTCGTCTTCGCTTTCGCCGCTCGCTGCTTCTTCTTCTCGGCTTTTTCTTTCGCGAGCTTTTCTTTCGCCGCCTTGGACGCGAATCGTCCTTTGGTCCGAGTGCTGTCCGGTTTCCTGCGTTTCTTCTCGATTAAATCCTTCGCTTGCGCTAACGTCATATTTCTGGGGTCGTTTTGTAACTCCTCGCGCATGAACTTCGCGGGAATCGAAGCGAGAGTTTCGCCGAATTTCACGTAGTACCCGAATTTACCTAAACTCAACGTCACTTCGCCGGCGTGCGCTTGGCGGTTGATTTCTTTTTCCTCGTCGACGAACGCCTCAGTGGCGTGTTCGCCGAGGTGAATGGGAAACGCGAGAAAGTACAGAGCATCTTCGAGCGTGACTTCTTCCGGTTTTTTGCCGATGTTAGAAACGCCGACGCGTCTTGGTTTCTCAGCTTTTTGTGTCGCCTTTTTTGTCTTTTTTGTCTTTTTCTTTTCGCTTCCGTCTTCTTCCTCGCTCTCGTCTTCGACCACCTGCTCTGCCGATGGCACGACGATGGTATGATCGACTAATTCTACGTACGGTCCATACGGTCCCATCTTCATGACGACTTCTTTCATGTTGTTCGTATTTGGCATGAACCCGAGACTTTTCGGAAACGCTTCCATTTGCGCGCTTTCGGAATTCTCGTCTCCCAATCCTTTCAGAGGACGCAACGGAGCCGTGAACGAACACGCGGGGTAGTTGGAGCACCCGATAAAACCACCTTGTTTGGATGGTTTCAACCCGAGTCGGCCGTTTTCACAACTCGGGCACTTTCTATTTGCGCCTTCCTCCGCGTCCTCATCGACGCGACCGAATAAATGCATGCCCAACCGCTCGTCGAGCGCGTCTACCACGGCCCGAACTTCAACCGTCGAGACTTCCTCGCACTCGCTTTTAAACGGCGTCCAGAAATCCGTCAGTAAGTCCGTGTATCGCTTCTGTTCGTTGGCAACATCGTCTAAGGTATCTTCCATCGTCGCCGTGAAATCGTATTCCACGTACTTGGAGAAGTACGAAGCTAAAAACGCAGAGACGAGAATCCCTCTGGAATCGGGAACGAGTTGGGCCCCGTTCTTAGCGACGTAGCCTCGGGCGACTAACGCGCGAAGCACGGACGCGTACGTCGACGGTCGACCAATGCCTCGCTCTTCCAGAGCTTTAACGAGCGTTCCTTCGGAAAATCTCGGCGGTGGTGCCGTTTCGTGGCGGGACGGAGAACACTCGGCGACGTAAATCGAATCGCCTTGGTTCAATTTGGGAAGCCACGATTCGTTTCCAGGCGACGACGTTGACGCCGCCGATGATGAATCGTCTTCATCGTCGTCGTCCTCGTTCGAATCCTTTTCATCACCATCATCGTCTTTATTCACTCGAGCGTCTTCGGGATCGTCCTCTTTTCCTCTTCTCGCGCTGACGACATTATATGCGGCTAAATATCCTTCAAACGTCAACCTGTGCCCGTTCGCGCGCAACACTATTTCTTTCTTCTTCTCCGATTCGTTGTTGTGCACGTCCAACGCGATTTTCTCCACCGTGGCGGAGCTCATTTGAGACGCCATTGAGCGCGCCCAAATCAAAGCGTATAAACGCGCCTCGTCGGAAAATTCACCAAGTCTTTTACCAACCTCTTTGGGATGTCGCGCGGCAGACGTTGGTCGAATCGCCTCGTGCGCTTCTTGCGCGTTCTTCTGCTTCTTTCTAAAATATCGAGGTTCATCCGGAACGTGCTGCTTAGAGAAGATGCCTTCGATGACTTTGCGCATCTCCGCTACGGCAGTTTTTGACGCGTGCGTCCCGTCCGTTCTCGGGTACGTGATTAAACCATCGCCAAAACTGCCTCCTTCGTAGAGTTTCTGCGCGGCGCTCATGCACCTCGACGCCCCGAAACCTAAACGCTTGGACGCTTCTTGTTGCATCGTCGACGTCGTAAACGGCGGTCCCGCCGATCGTTTCGTTTCTTTCTCGGTCACTTCTTTCACCATCCACGCGCGCGTATTTTTGATGCGTTGCACCATTTCTGCCGCGTTCTCATCGCTTTCGATTGTAAACTTTGAAATTTTCTTCCCTTCGAAACTGAGCAACTTTGCGTCGAACGCGCTCCTGTCTGGACTGCTTTCCCCGCCTAAAGTCGCCTGGACCGACCAATACGGTTTCGGAACGAACGCCTCGACTTCCGTTTCTCTCTCCACGACTAATCTCAACGCCGCCGATTGCACTCTTCCAGCCGACAAACTGGTCGCGTTCGGTAACTTTCTCCAAAGCACGCCGCTCAACGTAAACCCGTATAAATAATCTAAAGCTCTTCGCGCTAAATACGCGTCCACTAACCGTAAATCAATCTCCCTCGGTTTCCCGAACGCCTCTAAAACTGCATTCTTCGTGACTTCCGTAAACGTCACTCTCGATACGTGCTTACTCTTACTCTTACTACTACTGCTACCACTCGACGACGTCGCCGTCGTCGTTGCTTTTTTATCCTCGCCGCTCAACAGCTTCTTCTTCTTCAACATCTCCAGCACGTGCCACGAGATCGCCTCGCCTTCTCTATCCGGATCGGTCGCTAAAACCACCGCATCGCACTTCTTGCACGCGTCGTAAATCTCCCTCATATATTTCGCATTCTGCACGGTCGCAGTCCACTTCATCTCGAAGTTGTTGTTAAAATCAACGCTCCCTTCTTTGTTCACCAAGTCTCTCACGTGTCCTCTCGTCGCGAGCACGCGGTAGTCCTTACCGAGATAGTTTTCAATCGTTTTCGCTTTCGCCGGAGATTCCACGATGACTAAAGACTTCTTTCGTTCATCAGAGCTCGAATTCAAACTTGATCTGCCATATATAGATTCAACCGAAGACGAAGATGCGAACGTTCGTAAAAGTATTCCTCCTCTTCGCCAAGACGTAGGCGTCTTAGGTATTCCCACAAAACCTCCCACGAAGGAGTTTTGACTGCATCTCTTTGCTCCTCCTCCCCAGGAAAGAAATCCCGGTGCTAAAACACCTCCTCCTCCTCCTCCTTTTCGAAACGCTCCGCGCATCGTCGTCGTCGTCGCGTTCTCCTTTCTCGTCGTTATCTTCTTCTTCCCGAAAGGAACGCACGCGCCTCTCTTTTGTGCTCCAATCGGTTGAAACGACAGTTGCATTTGAACGCGAGATGAGAGACAGAAAGGCGCGCAGAAAAGCGAGAACACTTTTAGTAGCACAGAGTCGCTCTCGCCGCCGAATTGATGAGTGCGCGGAGATACATCGCGCGCATCTTTTGTTTTCTCTCTTTATTTCTTTCGTGTACTCGTCGTGATCTTTCGTTTACGTGGTTTCTTTCTCTCTTTCTTTGGGGAAAATGGAACCAATTGGCGGCACTTTACATCTCTCGATCGACGCGTAAAGATTACAATCTCTAAAGCGAAAAGAGGAGAGTATTTATACACGCACGCACGAGTAAAATGGCGAGAAAGAAGAAACCCCCACCTCCACCGCACAGCCGGAAATTCTCCTTCCCGATCTACGCCTCGGTGTTTTACGACTCCGTTTTTTTCCTCGTCGCCGGTGGCGGAGGGAAAAAATCGTCCGGCATTCGAAACTTAGTGACCGTGTCGTCCTTCCACGATGGATGCGTTTCGGAACCGATAACCGCCGCCGCGACGGACGACGACGCGCCGCAAAGGTTAGCGTTACATCCGGACGGGGTTTTTGTCGTCTGCGTGTTCGGAGGGTCGATCGGGGTGTTTCGAATGGAACGGAATTTGAGTTCGAATTCGACGAATGGTCTGAACCATCACAATCCGTTGAGCAGGAACGATTCGACGGAGGATTTACGAAACCGACCGGAAGTGAACATGATTCGCTCGAACGAGTTTCCCAGACGCGTGGCGTTGACCGCGGACGATAGGGACGTGAAGTGTGCGGTTTTCTCTCCATCTGGGAGGCAATTGGCGATTGGATTGGAGACGGGCGAGGTGAAGATTGTGCAGTGGCCGAGTTTAGAGGTGGATATGGAGTTGGGCGCGCACGAGAGCGGAGCGGCGGTGACGGATATCGCGTGGAGTCCAGACGAGAGGGTGATTGTGAGTTGCGCCGCGGAGAGGATTGGGAGTAGTAATAACAGTAGTAATAGTAACGGACAACAACAACAACAACAACAAAATCAACAACAACAACAAGGAGAACAACAACAAAAGACGACGAAAGGCGCCATCATGTGGTCGATTGAAAGAGGTGAAAGGATTACGGCGTTGCCGGATCCAACCAGCGCTCGATTTAACTGCAAAGGGTTTCCTTCGTCCTCGAGAAAACCAAACTGTTTGAAAGTTTTCCGAGGGGCGAGCTTTTCGAACACCGGGGAGTTTTTCTTTTGCGGGATCAACGTCGACGGCGTCGGGTATTTAGTGAAATTTGAGACAACCAATTGGACGCCGATGGCTGCGATTCGCGCGTTCCGGGACGCGCCGATATCTGCATACGCAGCGAATAAGAACGGTTCTCGACACGCGTGCGGGAGTGCCGAAGGCGACGTCGTCGCCTTTGATGGTGGAGGATTAAGGAAACAAAGCTCCAACTCGAGAAAACGTTCATTGAAACGCATCGCAGCGGCGCGAAACGCGCACATGATCTTCGTCACGACCATATCCTGGAACGCGAGAGGTGACGTTGTTTTATCTGGAAGTGCGGACGCGAGCGTGTATTGCTTGCATGTGAAGAATAAATTCAAATCTGGCCTGTACGGAAGCTTGATGAAACTGTTCTTGTGGATGACTGTTTTGATCGCGTGTTTACTCGGGTGGGTGTTTTTGTTGATGAAGGTGTTCGACGAGAGCGCGGTGCCGTTATTGAACAACAACAACAACAACAACAACAACAACAACGCCGAAAGAGGGCTTTCGTCGTTAGACGAACGACAGCGAGTCATTTCGAAGCGCTCCGCTGGAATTCCTCTGGACGACAGAGAGAGAGAAGTGTTCGAGGAGATGGAGAGTGAAAACGCGGCGTCAGAGGAAGAACAAAGAGCAGCCGAAGGAGATTATTACGGCGGCAACGACGACCCGCACGCGTCCGCGAGTCGAGCGTACCACGACTCAGTCGAATACGAAAAGCAAAAAGAGTTGGAATACGCCGAAGCGAGAGCGATGGAGGAGAAGCAGAAACGAGAGTGGGAGTTACAAAACGAAGCAAACTTACGGAAAATGCAGTTTGCCGAGGAGGAAAAGAAACGGCAAAAAGAAGCCGCGGAACGGGAAACAGTCGCCGATGACAAACAGGAGAAAGAAGAAAAAGGAGAAGAAGAAGAAGAAGAAGAAGAAGAAGAAGAAAAAGACCGAGAAGCGGAGGAATCCGAACCCGAATCCGAACCGGAACAAGAGGAGGAAGAAGAAAAAGAAGAAGAAGAAGAACTCGACACCGAGGAAGCGATGGAACAAATACAGCGGGAGATGGCGGAAGCGAAAGAGCGACGAGAAAACGGCGATGACGACGAGCCTTCGGGAGAAATCAACAACGAGGATGATCCGTACAGCGCGGATGCCCAAGCTGAATTCGAATGGGGCGATAACGACGACGACGAAGACGAGGACGAATAACGTTTCACCTATACATAGGGAACACTGTTTTATTGTACAAAAAAGGAGCTACTCGCTATCTCTATTTTAACGCGCGAAAGAAGGATCTCATCACAAAGAGATGCACACATCGCCAATCCCCAATCGCCTCTCTCTCTCTCTCTCTCTCAATCATAAAATCTCTACTTCCTCTCGTCCTCCTTCTCTCGATCGCTCATCTTTGAAACTTGCTCGTCCAACTCTTCGATTCGGTTTCCTAAATCGTCGATTTTCGTGATGATCTCGTCGCTCATCTGTTGAAACCGACTCTGCATTTGCGCGAGCATGGATTGGACGAACGTGGTGAGTTCCTCCGCGGACTGCGGTCCCGCTTTAGAGTCTGCCATGAGTGCTCTTAGCTCTTCGCACTTTTCACAGAGAGTGAGAGAATGAAGTAAAGAGAGAGATGATTTTTTCTTTTCCCAAAGGAGAGAAAAAAGAGTTGATTGAGAAAAAATTAAAAACGGCAGTTTTTTCTTCTGAGAGAAAAACAATCTCACAATCTCACATGCACGTGGGAAAAGAAGACGAGAGAGAGAGGAAAGAAGAAGAAGAACGAAAAGAACTTTTGCCGCTGTTTTTGTCATGTCTGGAGGAGTGAGGACGCGAGCGCAGAAAAGACGGATGGGGGAGAGAGATGTTTTGTGGGATTTGATCGTGAATAACGACGATATTTGTTTCAAACACAT
>JACLAB010016409.1_pt1 | contig 22715 bp, 20 predicted proteins | sample 8027921 | NCBI WGS metagenome assembly JACLAB01 (sample SAMN15725117, study PRJNA655200) | protist metagenome | isolation source: fluorescence activated cell sorting (FACS) single amplified genomes of... | place: USA: West Boothbay Harbor, Gulf of Maine | collected 2000-07-19
CTTCATCGAACGCGGGCGAAGAAGAGGAAGCTGAGAAAAAATCTGACAAGAAGCTCGGCGGTCACGAACGACGGGGCAGCGACCTGTGGGCGATGGCGAAGAAGCTCGGCGGGCACGGAACGGCGTCGGGCTCTTCAGGCGGTGACGATTCACGTGCCGACGATTCACATCACCCTCGGCCCGAGCGGATATTCGCCTGCCTGGACGCTCGTGCGGCTCTGCATACCTTATTACCGCAGATAGTCAAAACCCACGGGGTTGACTCCGCGGTGGCTAGGGAGTGGAACGCGGCGATCGTGAAGGCGACGGAGGGTGCCCACGCCGCGTCCGCCTCCTTGGCGACCACCGTGCGCAGAGAGGGCGGTCGGTTACGTCATTGGGCCAACGCGCTTGCGGCGAACGCGGGTATCGAACCGGTGACCTCGGAGACGAAAGTCTTTGCCGTTACCGTCTCGACTTTCTGCGCCGCGCTCGCGAAACGGCCGGACGCGCGCGCGGTGCTCTTCGGCGGCGGGGATTCAACGGAGGTGGAGGTGGGTACCCTTGGGTCCCCGGGGCTGGGTGCGCCGGTTGACGTCCAACCCGCGCCGGTTGGAATCATCGAAGGTCTCAGCCCGCCTCAGGGGACCGAATCGATCGAGAAGCGCGTCAGCGTGTCGGACTCCTTAGACTCCGACGGTATCCTCGACTTCACCGACAGCGATGCCGAAGAAGAGGGTATGGATACGAATCATCCGGCGTCACAAGCACACGGGGGTGCCGTGGGGGGTGCCGAATCAAACGACACAGCTGTGACACCTCAATTTGACGTACCCACGCCCGTTCAAACGAAAGCGGACGCCTCCGAGGCTTCGTTTTCCGCGATGTCGTCGCTTCTCGCCGAGGCTCTCGATGCCGTGTCGTGCTCGCTCGAGGACGACGACACCGCCGGAAAGCACCGCGCGACGACCAACGACCTGGAGGACGCCATCGCGAAGCAGAGGCCCACCGCGCTGGCCAAAGTTTCGTCGATGGCTTCTAAGAAGGCGGCGAGCGCGAGGGGGGGCGGGAAAACAACACAAAATAAAAATAATTCGACACACGACGCGGCGGCGCACGTATCGACGACGAAGGTGTTTCGCGCTTCGCTCGGCGCGGTACGATGCGCGGTGGGTGCGGACGCGGTACGTGCGGGTGTGTTGAACCCAGGAAACGAGGGTTTACTCTCATCCCTGGACGACGAATGGCCGAGCCGAGCTGGCGCCACGGTCCGGTACTACGCTTCGAGGTATTCGGTATTAGCGTGGGACGTCGCGCTGCGAGCTATGGCGGACCAGTCAGGCCCGGATCCTAATTCCGGTATGAACGATAAACAGCGGCAGCGGGTGAAGGACTTGTGGAGCGTGGTCAACGAGCGCGCGGACGCCGCGTGGATCGTCGCGTCCAGAGCTCCGTGGAGGATCGAAAGTTTTTCGTTGCAAAGGACTTTGGTGGAGGAGTCTGTGACTTTAGTCGGCGAATCGTACGCCCGGTTCCACGACAGGTACGCCACGAGTGGGTTCACGCGTAAACACCCGGAGAAGTACATCAAGCGCACTCCGGACGAGTTCGAGTCGTTGCTGCGATCCATGACGACTTCCGGGGACTAATAGGCTTCTGGGGACTAATAGGCTTCTGGGGACTAATACCTAATACACAAGCGATCGCCCTAGTGGACACGCCCCTCTATTTCTCCACGAACCCCGTGCCGTCAAACTCCATCTTACACTTCTTTGATCGTAGCGCAAATATCGCAGCCGGCACGCTTTTCAGCTCATTCCCGCGGAAGTCCAATCTCTTCAGCTTCTTTAGCTGCCCAATCTCCGCCGGCAAGCTCGTCAGCTGATTGAGGGCGAGGTCCAACTCCTTCAGCGACGTGAGCTGCCCGATCTCAGCGGGCACGCTTGTCAGCTGATTATCGCCGAGGGACAACTCCGTCAGCGACCTGAGCTGCCCGATCTCCGCCGGCACGCTCGTCAGCTTGTTGTTGTGGAGGTTCAACACCTTCAGCGACGTGAGCCGACCGATCTCCGACGGCAAGTTCATCAGCTGATTATTGCTGAGGCTTAACTGCTCAAGCGACGTGAGCTGCCCGATCTCCGCCGGCAAGCTCGTCAGCTTGTTGTCGTAGAGGAACAACTCCTTCAGCTCCGTGAGCTGCCCGATCTCCGCAGGCAAAGCTCCAGTCAGGCCTGAATGCAACTTGAGCCACACCACCCGATCGCCATAGAATCCTACCCCGACCCATTTCTTGGGATCCTCACCACGCCACTTGCGTTGCAGCAAGCGCTCCCTCTCGCGCCACCGGCGGAGAACCTCAACGTCGTTGTTGGTCGGAGGCGTCGGCACCGGCTTTGGCGCAGGCTTCGGCTTTGGCGCAGGCTCTGGCTTCGGCTCTGGCTTCGGCTTTGGCTTCGGCTTTGGCGTCGGCTTTGGCGTCGGCGCAGGCGCTGGTGCAGGCGCCGGTGCAGGCGTCGGCGCAGGAATCCCACCAGAATTCTGCGAAATCAGCACACCCACCGAGAGGGTCAGTATTCTAACCTGATTCGCCAGCCGCGAGTCGATGTCCTCGAACTGCTCAGCCACGGAGGTGCTGATGCACATCTGCATCAGAAAGCTGCTCCTCGAGAACTGCTTTTGCAGCAGCGCGTGCGCGTCTTCGACCACCTTCTTGAGCTTCTCGAGCGTCTCGCGGTGGGCCATGGTCCCCGCCACCTCCTGCTTGTCGATCGTGATCAGGATGGGCTGGATGGACTCGATGCTGTCCACGAGGCGCGCCGACTTCCTCTTGTTCTGCTTCACGCGTTCCTTCGCGGCGCTGCATTTCTTGACGACGCCGAGGATGGCATCTACAGGGTTCAAGTACTGGGACATCACGGCGACACGCGCTGGACCCTTGGTTCTTGACAATGCGGGGTGCCTTCGAGACCTGGTGGCAACCTTGCTTTCCTACCTTCTGGAGATGAGGATCCACACGCGTAATTCTGACAACTTCTTTACGTGCTCCGTGTTGGCTAAATATGGCTTCGTATTTCATTATTCTCTCCATCATCTACGTTATCGGCTACTGCGTACGTGACTCATCGCGCGGGCATGAGCTTGAGCTTGGTCACCTCGGACTCGTCCGGGAAATCGTCCACGAGCAGCACGTCCCCGCGCCGCGCGCTCTCCTCCGCGATCTCATCCACGACGCCTAACCAGTACACCACCATCCCGGGCCCGAACCTATCTACGTACGCTTGAAACTGCTCAGTGCCTGTTAAATAGACACGACGTCAATCTAATTGCCATTACGTGAATAAAATACATGAATAAATAAAAATAAAAATGTACTCACCCTTCTCGTAGTGGACGATCGGGTCGCAGAAGGACGCCTTGGAGTCTATCCAGTTCACCACCCGGCCGCGAACGGCGATGGGCAGCTCCAGTTTCACGTCCGGGGTCTTGGCGTGGCCCTCCGCGCGCAGTGACCCTTCGGAGACGAACGGAACGCCGAGCGCGTGTAGTTTTTCTGTTTACAAAGAAAAAACGGCGTCAATCCATTTGCCCATACGGAAATAAAAATAAACTTATACCTTCGAGTAAGTCTTCGTACTCGCGACCGGCGGTGTGCCTGTAAACAAAACACGACGTCAAAATAATTGCCCATACGAGAATTAAAATAAACTCGCCGTGAGGCGTCGACGGCGGGTGACGCGACGTGGTCCCACGCGACGCATCGCACCACATCCGCCGTGATCCGCGCGCACAGATTCGCCTGCGCCGTCTCGTCCCCCGCGTGATGGATCGCGCCCGGGCTTTCGGGCGGGGGCCGTCGCGGAATTTTGTCGTGCGGATCTCGAAGAAGCGCCCCCACCGCCTTGTGCCCCACCCCGAGTAAGTGCTCGATGAGCAACCGCAACAGCTGGCACGGCGGGAAGTCCACGTCGTGCGCCACGTGGAAGATGTCCTCGCCTGAGAGGTATCGCGACGCGTGGACCTCGATCTGCCTCGCGTGCCGCCCGTGGTGCGCCTTGATGCGCCGCGAGCTCTCCTGAGAACTGATGGACACCAAGGTGTCCAGACTCACCCCGGGGTGCTCCTGCTTCAGGACGTCCATGTCGGGGTATCGCGCGCACGGCAGCGACAGCAGATGCGCCCGTATGGACTCGTACTCTGCCAGACGCATACTACCCGGTCGGGGCCCGCACGCACGCCGCGCGCCCCTCGTTTGACGACGACGGAATTTCGAAACTAAACTTCGACAGCTCAAAAAAACTTTATATCTTATTCAATCAATCGTCTGTCTCTAGCACTAAGCTCCGTCGTACGCGGACCCCCCGGGCATGTATTTCATGGGCGCGAACGTGCGTCTGTGGTACGGGCACGGCCCGTGCTTATGAATCGCCTCCATGTGCGCCTTGGTCCCGTACCCTTTGTGCCCGTCGAATCCGTACTCCGGATGCTCCTCGTGGATCTTAACCTGTAATAAACAAAACACGTCAATACAATTGCCCACACGACGAGAATAAAAATGAAAATAAACACTCACCATCATGCGATCCCTGGTGACCTTTGCCAACACCGACGCGGCGGAGATGCACACGCTCTTCGCGTCTCCCTTGACGATGGCCTCCGCTCTGTCCACCAGCGGCGGCGGCACTCTGTTACCGTCGATGAGAACCCAGTCCGCCGCGGTGGACAGACCCTCCACGGACTTGGCTATGGCTTCCATGGTCGCCTCCAGGATGTTAATCTCGTCGATTCGGGCATGATCAATGACGCAGACGGATTTGATCACTTGATCGTTCGCCATGAGAGTCTCGTAAACCTCCTCGCGTTCCTCCTCCGTCATCTGCTTGCTGTCGTTGATGGCGTCGATGACGAGGTCCTCCGGGAAGACGCACGCGGCGGCGACGACGGGGCCCGCGAGGGGACCGCGCCCGGCTTCGTCCACGCCGCAGACGAACTTCTTACCTGTAAACAAAACACGCCGTCAGGCTAATTGCCCGTACAAATTAATTTTAAAAGAAACTCACCCGCGTCCCAGCATCGTCGCTCGTGGTCCCGCGACGGGCCAGCCTTCTTGGGTTTCTTGGCAGCTTTTGTCGCAGCCTTGGCGTCGGCCTCCGCCTTTGTGGTGCGCTTGCGGCCTGACGTGCGCTTGGCGGATGATGCGGACTTATCGGTACCGTCCGCCGTCGCCTTGAGTGGGATGTCAACCTTGATGTGGTCCACCATCTTGACACCCTTCTTCAAGAACGCGCCGAGGCCCTGCTGGGTGGACTTGGGTGGCATCGCGGCGGAGTTGATGAACGCGCGGGTTGGAAGGAAGTGTGGGACACACGCGGCGCGGAAGGCGATGCGGGATGCGAGGACGGTGAACCGGGATCCGATGCACGCCATGCGGCGGGGGGAGACAGTGGCGGTTTTGAACGGGATCATCACCATCTTGAAAGTCTTTTTTTTGGCAATTACAAGTAGCTCAGAATGCGGAACTGAGCATCAACGAGTCTGCTCAGAATCTCCAGACTGTGTACACGACTATTCGTCCCCAGTCTCTTCCTGCGATTGTGAACTACGACGCGTCTTCCAACAGGACTGATAACCTCATGTTCCTCGGTGGACACGGTGATCACGCCTTGGCTGATTCTGATGCTTCTTATAACCAGACTGCAAAGGTTAAGTCGATGCAGTTCTCTTACGACACGATGCTCTTCCCTCAGAAACGCCTCGAAACTTCTGCTCGAGACGCGAAGGCTGCCCTCGTGCACGCCGTTGGCTCGCTCGACCTCTGGGACGGCGAAGCGTTCGTGGGTTCCCTCGACCCGTCAGGGAAGGGGTACTGGGATAACTCTGGCGTGTTCGCAATCGTGCAAAACTTCAAGACCAGCAGAGACGACTATGTTAACGGTCTCAACAGTGCTGCGACCGGGGCTCCTCTGATGCTGTCCCTTCAGCTCGCGAAGCCTGCCCAGGTGCCTCTCAGGGTCGAGTCATTCTGCAAGAACGACTACACCCTCAACGTTACCAAGATGGGACAGGCCACAGTGCTCAACGGGTCCGCTCGTGAGTCCCCCGTGGATTAAATAAAAGAAAAAGGCTCGCACGAGAGTGTGGCGAGAAAGTATCACAACAGGAGCTGATAGAAGATCGTCTAAGGATATTTGGTCTCCACAAAATGCGAGAAGTGAAACTCCTGACAAATTGAGTGGTGCTTTGGTCTTTCTCTAGCCTGACATTTTTTTATTCGTGATTAAAACACGTGTGACCGTTACCCAGATGCGGAACTACACTTGCGCAGAATACGTGAACACCGCCAACCTCAGGCGGATCCTCAGGGCGAGGAAGGTCGACCGCGACCAGCTCGCGCAGCTCAAGTCCCTCGAGAAGAGGCTCAGGGCGCAGGGCGGCGACCACCACCGTCTCGACTTCGCGCAACCCGACCCCCAAGTATGCGTCGACGACCTGTTCGGGCGCTTGTACCCCAAGAGGGAGAGGGGCGGATCGACGCCGAGCCTCCAAGGTCTGAAGAGGGACGTCCGCAAGGCCCTCGCCCACGATCAGTACACCGACGTGGACATGGTCAACGCGCACCCCGTGATCCTCAGTCAGCTCTTTCTGAAGCTCGGACTGGCGTGTCCCGCCCTGGAGAGGTACGTGGCCGAGAGGGAGGCGGTGTTGGCTGAGACCGGACTCGGCCGAGACGAAGCGAAACAAGTGTTCCTAACCCTGATGTACGGCGGCGAGCGGAAGGACCCCACGCCGTTCATGGCCAACTTCCGCGATGAGTTCCTGACGAACGCGACCGTGGTCCTCGCCTCAGAGGCCTACGAGCGGTACCGGACCCTCGCGGAGGCGAAGAAGCCCGCGAACGTGCTCGGGTGTGGGATCTCCTTCGTGGCGCAAGACTTGGAGAGGCAACTCGTGTGCTGCGCCATCCAAACCCTTCAGAGCAAGGGCTACGAGGTGGGGACGATCATTCACGACGGGTTCCTGGTACGGAGCCTCGGCGTCAAGGACCAGGACCTCAGGGACGCCGAGGAAGCCGTGAGGCATACGCACGGCTACGAGGTTCGGTTCATCAAGAAGAGCCTCGGGGACTTCGACGAGAGCGCCCTTTGGGATCCCACCGACGAGTACGAAGGAGACGCGGACGCCGCGAGCCACACGGACCTGGCGAGGGCGTTCTTGGAGTGGCTCGAGGACCGAGGACACCGCCTGGTCCGCGCCGAAAAGAAGATATACTGGTACGACCCGGAGCACGGCGTGTACCTCGAGAGCGAGAAACTTCGCCGGGTGAGGAGGTACATGAACGCGTGCCCGGCTTTGCCCAAGGCGAACCGAGGAGAGACGGGGTTCCAGTCAAAGCTCATCGTGCAGATCGAGAGTCTCCTGGAGGACGACCCCGCCTTCCACGACAAGATCATAGACACGACCCTCAGGAAGATACCCTTCAGCAACGGCGTGTACTGCTGCGAGACCCAGAGGCTCGTGGACTACGACGCGGACATGTATTTTCTGGAGAAGGGCTCGGTGGAGTACGATCCCCAGAGCAAGGCGTTGAAGGCCGATGTGTACCAGCGGGCGTTCCTGGACGTCTTTAGCACCGAGGAGATCGCTCGCTACGTGCTCAAGTCCCTGGCAAGGGCCATTGCCGGGGAGACGGAGGATAAGGTGTTCTTCATCGTCAAGGGCCGCACGAACTCCGGCAAAGGCTTGCTGACCCTCCTCATCTCCAAGGCGTTCTTCAACAAGTTCGGGAACATCAACGTCACCAACTTCTGCCAAAAGAGGACCGACGGGGACATGACGAATATGGACAGCTGGAAGTGCCAGACACGGCACAAGAGGATCGGCGTGGCCAACGAGGCGCCCAAGAAGAGGGGGTGCGGCCTCAACGGCGACGCCATCAAGAGGGCCTCGGGCGGGGACCATCACACGGCGAGGACCAACGGCGTGGACGAGATGACCTTCTGCATGGAGACGACGTTCTGGTTGTTCGTGAACGACATGCCGTCCATCAAGGACTGCGACGAGGCGACCGCCGAGCGCCTTCGGGTCATCCCCACGGCGTACAAGTACCTCCTCGACGACAAGTACGAGGCCGAGAAGGACAAAGCGTACGTGCGGAGGGCGGACCCCACCATCAAATCGGAGTGGATCAAGCGCCCCGAGGTCATCCGGGCGTTCGCGCAGTTGGTGTGCGAGGCGTATGAGAACACGCGGCCCGAGGCGCCCGCGGCCATCCTCGAGACCAGCGCCAAGTACCTGGAGGACGACAACGTGGACGCGAAGATACAGGCCCTCTTCGACCCCGCCGATCCGGGCGAGTACGTATTGGTGAAGGACTTCAACGCGGCCGCGAAGCGCGCGGACATCAACATGAACTCGGAGAGCCTCAACGAGAAGCTGGGGGATTGGGGGTACAGGAAGCAGCAGAAGAAGATCTCGGGACGGAACCAGTACGTGATCCACGGCATGCGCCTGGTCGTGGAGCGTCCAGAGTATTGAAAAAATATGTGCGATACTTACAACATGGGAAACGAAACGCCGGTAGGCTACAGACTCGTCCGCGTCGGGGTGAGAGGGCGCGTGCCCACCCTTCACAAGCGGGCACCCGATGACCTGACGACCCGACAGAAATACGACCTGAGGTACAGGGAGAAGCACCGCGCCAAGCTCCTGTCGTACCATCGCGAATATTACAAGAAGAAACGTTCTTGTTCCGACAGATAATGATGCATCTTCAGGTCTCTGAGACAATATTAATTGAGGAATGGGACACATCATCGGCATCGTCGTTTTGATCATGCCCCTTACGAAGCTTTAACATGAATTCTTCCTGACTAAGTGAATCAATAGCGTTGAGAATCTGACGCCGCTTTCCAATTGAAGCAATCCCAAGATCATCTCGAAGCTGAATCTCTGTTAGGCCTACAAGAATAGCACCATCAACGTGATTTCTTAGCCGAAGTCTTGTGACGACTACACCGTATCTAGCTAGCCTCTGTACATTATATTTGCGTTGTCTACGTCTCTAAAGTCTGGCACCTCGGGAGGCAGCTCACCTGGTGCGGTGATTAATTTCAGGTTCTTATTGCTCGATCTCTCCCTGATGGTGGTGTGTGTTTTCTTCGCCCCCGACGCGAGAACATTGGCGAAGACGAAAATCATGCCTCCCGCGATGACAGCGAACGACGCGAACATCTGGTACATCGTGAGCGACGAGTCGTCATTCGAGGCGTCCTCGTTCGGTCCAGATATGCACGTGTCGGTGTTTTGAAACTTGCGTTCGATGGCGTCGAGCGTCCCGTCGTTTTCGATTTCCATGAGCAAACCGTCGAGGACGAGGTTGATCTTGTGGGTGCACCCGCGCAGGGACGCCATGAAACCGCCGCCGGAAATTTGCACGTTATTCGTGATGAGAACGTCGCAGTTGTTATCGTTACGCACCGCGTTCCTCGCGATGACGTTTGGCAAAATCACGGCGTACGCATCGTGCGCGTTCATGAGCGCGGACAGTTTTGTCGTCTTCATCGTCCCCATGTTCGCAGCCTCCGTGACCTTCAGGTAGGGATGCGCGGACATCATGCGGTTCCTCATGGGCTCACCCTCGAACATCAGAACCCGCCCGCCTCGCTCCTTCAGGTCCTCCAGGGACCGAATCTGGCTTCCCGCCCTGCTGTCCTGAACGACAATGATAGCCGCGAGCTTGGCGGTGTACAGCGAGACGATGAGGAGGGTGAAGAGACCGAACACGGACATCAGCAGCCGCCCGTTGTTGGTCTTGGGTCTCTCGTGGTGATTGCCCCCATTATTCAGTCGCTCGAAGGATATCCACAGCTCGGAGAACGATCCGTTGACGAACCGCATCACTCGCGTCTTGCCCAGCAACTCGTCATCCTTCCAGTTAGGGTGTTCCGTGAAGAGCATGAAGACCGAGTGCAGCATGAGGACGGATAATAACGCGTACCACACGGACGGCGAGAACGGACGGATCATGAGGGTGTAGTCGATCCCCTTGTCGTCGTCGGAGCGCTTCACGATCAGCACCCGGCTCGCGTCTGTGTGGTGGTGACCGACGACGAGGCCGAGCTTCCGCCGCTCCTCGGTGTCCGTCCACCAGTTGGCGAGCATGTCGAACCGCGAGTCCGTGGTGAAGTTGACCGACAACGGGGTGAACCTCTCGTTGAAAGTGGGGGATAAGTCCCGGGTCAGCGCCCACTCAACCTTGAATCCGCCCCTGTTCGCGATGGCTTCCATGACTTCGTAGTCCCTCCCTTGCAGCCCTCCGTGTTCGTCGCATTTGCGATCGGACAGCCACGGTGCGCAGTAGAACACGTCGGGGTAGGGGCAATCCGCGCAACTGTCCACGCTCTTGAACTTGGTGTGTTCCACCCGCCCGGTGTCCAGGTGCGACACGGCTCGGATGGTCTTCCCCGCCAACAGATTGCGCATCGCCGACTCAGCATCTTGGTTGGGCTTCAGCATTGTGCTGACATTTCCGTACCCGCCCGAGTGCTCGGGGAGATCCAGGTTGCACCAGTCGGTGACGTACACCGGCGTCGCGGCGTTCACCAGCGGCGCGAGGACGCAGAGAAGGGCGATGAGCGAGGCGAGGTGTCGGCGCATGGATGTCGCGATGAGCAGTGGGGCGAATTTAGACGACGGAAATGGATTTTTTTTCATTTATTAAGACCAAAAACAATGCAAAACAGAACCTAGCATTCATGTTTTTCGTTTTCCGACGCCACAACGCGCGCGCATCTTGCTTGGGACGCAACAGGGCCGGTGTGTCAAACCGCGCGGAATCGGCTGAAAATCGGCGCGCACAGAGAATACATCGTCTCGGACGACATACTCGAAACTCAGCGTCTACCTCGCACGGACGGCTGAGACCCGGCGTCGATCTTTTTGGTCGCGCGTCGCGCGGGCTATATTGGGACAGTTTCGCTGAAAGTTCCAGAAAGTTAAAAACTTTTTCGCTGAAAGTTCCAGAAAGTTAAAAACTTTTTCGCTGAAAGTTCCAGAAAGCTGAATTCAATCGCGCACCCAAAAAGAAGTTCATCAGGACCTTCCCATGAGCGGCAAGAAGGACGGAAGGAGCAAGTTGGCCGCAAGACTGGATGCCGCCAAGTTGAAGTACCCGGCGCTGGTCGGCTTCGCGGCCGTCTGGCTGTGCGCCGAGGAAATTGGTGCGTTGAGCTTTCCTCCGTTTGTTCGTTGGCCATATCGGGCACTGACACCTCCACTCCCCTCGACGCGGCGCAGTCGACATTACCTCAGACACGGCATGGCTTCTCTCGCTGACTTATGAAGCTGAGCCGTGGATCATGGCTACAGGTATCGGAAGCCTAGTAAATCACTGGCCCATCGTTTGGCGACTCACTCCATCCGGCGATTTGGCCTTTGCACCACACAAGGTTGGCTTTTATCAGCCTGGACACCACAACGGCGGCATTCCAGAGTACGATTTTGACTTGGTCACGGTCAAGGATGTTCCGGTCGTCGATATCAACGGAACTGTCGTGCGGAGCCAAATGTGCGGTGACGTGAATAACCCCTTCGCCGGAACGGAACGTAGATCTGAAGTCGCTCAAGGATGCAAGTGGTCACATAACTGGTCCGTCTCGCGCAAAGACTACGACCAAGACACCGAGGTTTGTGTCAAGTTCAAATACTATTACGACATTAACGCCGCGATCACCTCGTTCAACGGCGGGGTGGACGATAACGGTCCCATCTCCCTATCTAAAAGAGAAGATGATGATAACGGTCGCTACAATGCAATGGTCGGCGAGTTCATTGTTCCGAGTTTTGAAACTGGCGCGTTTGACAATGAGTCGTACGTGATTGGCGATACTGCGATGCGGTATGGTCACACGAGGGTTCACGGTCCAGTACGCTTACCGTACGCGTTGAACGGCCAAGGTGTTTATTATCAGCTCGATATGCGCGACTACAAGAGAGCAGACGCGGTGCTATACGAGTCCAGGTCGACGAAGTTCGCCGAGGATAGCAAGATACAAACCCCCAGGTTTTGCGAGAGGCTCAACCGGGTTTATGTCCTGCTGTACACAGTCTACGCCATCACAATACTTCTGTTGTGTTGCAAAATTCTCCAAATGGCCATGGAGTACTACCAGAAACCCGAGCAGCGACGCAATGTATTGATAAAGGCCCCAGTCATTGGGATATTTTACTCCCTTTACTTGCTTTGGCGGGAAAAAGAAACTTTAACGGAGATTGAAAATCACAAACAGGAAAATGAGAGCAACTGGTCTGTCACGTCTCGAGTCTTTGGCTGGGACAAGTGGCTGAACACGGATCTCGAGTGCGGTGCGTTTACATACACTTCAACGCTCCGGGATGACGATCGGTGGCGAAAGTACGGCACTCTAGACCGTGCTGGAAATCCAAGAACGTCGGTCAAGCTTTGGGAAACTTTGGTCTACCCCGTGGTGCTTCCATATACCTCCACGTACTTCCGCGCGTTTTTCCCAAAAAAATCACCGTGGTACATGAGGTTCTTCATCTCTCCCCTGTTCATCCTTCCTCTTTATCTTATCTGCCGAATCATCAACGCGTGGGTGGCTCTTTGGCCTTTTGGCCTGGGATTGGCTTGGTCCATAATTATATGGTCAGACCACGCCATCACCATGAAGCTAATCGAGGACCTCCCACAGACGATGCTTGGCTTCTATTACGCCACGCAAATCAAGTACAACGAGGTAGCGATAATCGGCGCCACGATATCGTTGTTAATCCTCGTGCGTGTACTCGTCGCGGTGGCGATGTCCATGCGAAAAGAAATCCACCAGGGTATCAAGGAACGCAGGGCGATCTCCGAAGAGCAAAAGCTGCACCGAATGCACGGCGACCTCAATCTTGGGCGAGCCGTGTGGATGTCAACGGTGCAGCCGTTGATACAGATATGGGTGGTTGGGTTCCCTTTGCATCACATCTGGCTGAAGAACAAAAGGATGATCAAGAGGACGCCAAACGACGAAGAGGTGGCGTACAATCCGAAACAAGAGGTGCCTTAAAATCCGAAACAAGAGGTGGCGTACAACAAGGCCCTTTAACCAAAACAAGAGTTGGCGTATCTTATATCGTCGTCTGTTTTCTGAACGCACCATGAGTAGGATTCGGTTCTGTTTTCGGACGCGCAACCAGACAAAGTGCCGTCGGTGGTGATTCACACCCAGACACGCGCTTCCACCGTACGTACGCGATGGACCGACCCACCGATGCCGAGAAGCTCCCCGTCACGGTACGCACAGCCGCGGTGCTATGAGTGCCGTCGCTTCAATCAATTGTCCTTGTTTCCAACCCTTCCTTCGCGGTTCCATCTACTGAGATCAGGGCGTGAAACGCGGGACAAAGGCGACATCGACGCGCGGTGCCGACCCCGCATCGCGATTCACTGTCCCCTCGAGCGCGACCCGTACATGTCTTTGCGCATACGTGCTTTTCTGGGGACCCGCTGACCCTTCGTTCCCATCCCTTCCCTCACTTTGCTTTCAGATCGTGACGGGTTTCCTGGGCTCCGGCAAGACCACGCTGGTTAACCACATCCTCAAGGGCGACCACGGCAAGCTCATCGCGGTTATCGAGAACGAGTTCGGCGCGTCTCCATCGACGACGCCCTCGTCGGCGAGAACATCAAGTAGGAGGAAAACATCATCACCATGGACAACGGATGCGTCTGCTGCACCGTCCGTGGCGACTTGGTCAGAGCGCTGCTCACCTAAAGAAGTTCGACCACATCATCATCGAAACCACGGGCCTCGCGGACCCTGCGCCCGTCGCGTTTACCTTCTTTATCAACCCCGAGATCGCGGACCACTACCGCATCGACTCCATCCTCTGCCTCGCGGGCGCCAAGCACATCGGGCCGCATCTCGAGGAGGAGAAACCAGTCGGGGTGGTCAACGAAGCCGCGTCGAAGGTCGCCTTCGCCGACAGAATCCTGCTGAATAAGATCGACTTGGTGTCGGACACCGAGCTCCTAGGCGTGATGGACCAGGTGCGGTCCATCAACGGCGTGGCGGAGGTGATCAAGACCACCAACTCAGTCGTGGACCTCGACAAGGTTCTTGGCGTGTCCTCGTTCTCGATCGAGAAAACTTTGGAGGTGGATCCGGATTTCCTGGAGGACGAGGAGGGACACGCGGCGGCGACCGCCGCGCACGACGGCGCCGCGGTTGATACCGATGTCAGCAACGGCCACTCCCACGACGGCGGCATGCCGACGTGTACCGAGGACCACAGCCACAGCGCCGAGCCCGCACCCAAGAAACCCCGCAAGAAGAAGCACGACCTCACCGGCGTGTCCTCCGTCGGTATCCTCGCGGAGGGCGAGCTGGACTTCAACCAGGTCAACACGTTCATGGCGGCCGTTCTCCAGGAGAACGCCAAGAGCATCTACCGCAGCAAGGGGGTGCTGTGCTTCAAGGACCAGGGGAACATCAAGTTTATTTTCCAGGGCGTTCACGAGCACATCAACTTTGGACCCTCGTCCGTGGAGTGGGCCGAGGGTGAGCCGAGGGTGAACAGGATGGTGTTCATCGAAAGGGGCCTCAACCGCGCGGAGCTGGAGGAGAGCTTCAAGGCCTGCCTCGTCAAGAACTGAGAGAGACCCGTGGGCTTACAAATATTCCCGAGGCTTACAAAATCGTGCTCAACACCTGGTAAAATTCAAATCAAGAATGTAAAATCGCCACACATGGCGGGCAAATTATTTTCATAACGTTGGCAAGGACAGCATTGAGATAACTGTCTTGACAGTGATAACATGACGCGATGTTTACACCGCACCTATTTCCACATTAAACTTTCTGTTGTAATACGCATGGTAAACACGACGACTACATGACACCCTTCTCCGCGTGGGAGGACGTGAGCGCCTACATTCCTCGCCACCTCACCCTGTGGGAAGCCTTCTACGGTGACGGGACGTCAAGTTCCCACCTGGCCGCTCTCGGGTTCGATGTCATTCACGACGACGTCGACATCTTCACGCACGACCTTGGCGAGTGCGTGGTGACCAACCCGCCCTTCAGTGAGCTTCCCCGAGTCCTCGCGCGCCTGCATGAGTTTGGCAAACCTTTCGTCGCGATCATGCCGTGTTCGACGCTGACGACGCGATACTTCCGGGACCTGTTCTCAGACATCCAGGTCATCGTGCCTCGGAAGCGCATCCAGTTCAGGAAGCTGGTGGATGGCGTGGAGGTGCCGAGCGGGCGTTGCAGCTTTGACTGCCTGTATTTTTGTTGGCGACTCGGGTTGCCGAGGGACGTGGTGTTCTTGACGTGATGGCCGTTTCTACCCTCCCGTCAAAAATGAGACCAAAATAACCAGGTAGAAACCTTCGAATCCTAGGGCCGAACATAGGGCGGTCTTGGAACAATCGACGGGGAGCACCAGAGCGGAAAGTCTAAACTTGAAAAAGACACATATGTCGTGAGAATACTTATGAGCGAAGAAATGAAAAATGCACCAAGAAGATAGTTGGTCTGTACTACGAATCATAGATGGAGCGGTGACCTCCTATCCGTATTATAATGGTAATTGCCTCCCCTCAGATAACTGGTATATTTTTCGATAAATATTTTTAGGCTCTGGGGACGTTCAAAAGGCCACAGGCTTTTGCTCGACAAGCGCAACCGCGCTCACACGGAGGATGGCGTCGCCGCTCCGGGGTGCTCAAAGGATAAGAAGTGCCCCGCGGAGCTCCAGGCGAAAAGGGCCGTGCGCGCGTACTTCTCGTTGGACAAGACACGTTCCCTCGGCGTCGCGGCTTTTTTCCTGGAGATCCTCGCGTTTCCACCCAAGGATCGCGTGACCCAGTTGCTTTATTGCAGAGATGCTGTCCATCTCCACGGGCCTGCTCCTGTTCTTCGTGCAAACCCTGGCGACATTCGAGGAGGGGATGTCGAGGCTCGGCCTCGTCAGCTCCGTAATAGCGACGGCGGCGGTGTTGATGTACGTCGGCGTGAGCATCATGTTGATGATGTTCGGGTGTGGGTGGTCTGTCACCCTAAACCCTAAAGGCGTGCGGAGTCGACGCCTCTCACGGCATTTTCTTACGAAAATCACAGGAGTCGGGGTCCTTGGGGAGCTTCACGAAAAAAATAGATTTCTTAAAGGGGCTTACATTTTTGATACATTTCTATCCCCTTCACGGCCGCGTTGAAATCCACATCATTTTTACGAGATTTACAAATGATATTCCCACGGTGATTTGTTTTACACACCTGTAAAAGCATCCCATCATCATCGACTAGAATTTGGGACCCGATCAGGGTCTGCGCGTGGGTGTTGGTGCACCACTTCGGCAGGTCGTAATCCCGCTGCAGGCTCGGGCATAGCGCGAGGAGCTCGCGGGTCAAAGCCTTGCCGTCGTGCACAACGAATGGGGTGCACTTACGCGCATCCTTCCTCGTGCGACCCATCGATCCGCGTCCTCCCCGTCGTAACCCCAGAACACTTCCATCGTCAAGCCCGAGGTCGAAAAAGTCTCCATTGTCACAAACTGTGCAAGTAATACAAGTCATAGGTTATAAACCCATCGTCGTTAATGACGTCACAAACAAAATATGCACACATCACTGGATAACACAGCAACCACCACTGGGACCACTGCTGCCACCACTGCCACCGCCACCGCTGCCGCAGCTGCCACTGGTACCACAGCCGCCACCGCCGCCACCGCAGCCGCCGCCGCCGCCACCGCAGCCGCCGCCGCCACAACCGCCCTCGACGTACAGAATCTCATCGTTGCTTGGAATGTTCCCTGCGGTTTGGCTAAAGGCCATTGGACCGAGCATGTATCGAAAGCCTGTCAGCTCAGCTCCCAACGCCGCAGCTGCGTCCACGTCCACCCGGTGTGAAAACCGGGCATTCGGCCAGCAGCACATGCGACCTGGCTCAATCGCGACACGAAACTCGCGGCTGGTCACGTCGTCTTTGAGGACAAGTGCACTGCCTGGATGATGGGTGAGGTAGACCACACAGATCCAGCTCGACACACAAGCGCCCTTCCCGTCCGGCTTGTCCTTGTGCTGCGGGACACTCTTGGAAGCCGGGCACACCCGCGCGGGCACCTCTGCTAACAACCCATGCTCCTTCTCATGTTCCGTCTGTGACCGCCAGTCAAGTACGTGCTGACTTGCCACCGCCCCCTCGGCGTCAAGCTGCTCTTTCAGGCGGCGCATGACATCTGCGCTCACCTGACACACCATGTCCAATCCGCTGTGCGCATGGGCTCGGATGTTAGCCTCGCAGCGCAGATTCTCGAGCGCGGCCCCGAGCTCAGCCTTGGAAAGGAAGTCGTCCTGCACATGGAAGATGTCGGAGGGATCGGATTTAAACCACCAGTCCGGTGGCTCGCCGCGGTAGTTGACGCCGACCTTATCGATCGGACCGGACGCGTCGTCGCGCTCCAGCGCCCACATGTCATTTGTATCTTTCCAGCCATTGTGGAGCTTGCTCTCCTCGTGCCGCTGGTTCACCGAGTCATCGTGATCCACCCCGCCGGGGGCAGCGGCGAGAATCGCGGTCTCGCGGAGGTAGGCGGTCGTGCTGCTGAGCATATGCGTGTGCCATGCAAAATCGATGTCGTATGAGGGCACGAAGAAGTGGTTCTTGTAGCCGTGCTTCTTCATGAGGCCGAGAAACTGCAGGTACCGCGTGCTCGTAGCGGGGACTTCGCTGCAAGCTGGCTGCGAGACCTGCCAGAGGAAGGTGCGCTGACGTGCCGAGCAGGCCTCCACGTCGTAGTCAAAGCCGAGCGCGTTACGTACCCGGGCACACTCTTCTTTCACCTTAGCGCAGAGCGTTGTCTGCTTCGATAGTGGATCCCGAGGCCCCCACTCAGTATCGTCATAGCCGACTTGCTGGAAGAAAGGCTCGTCGCCAAAAAACTGCTGCCACAAACGCCAAGTCTCGTCGTCGGCGTCCGAGGCAGTCTGCGCCTGGAATGCCGCCGTTGCAGGATCCAGGACTCGCTTAAATCGATCCGTGCAGTATGTGGCGTATCGGCGCGGCGCGAGCCGGTGCAGATGCCACACCCACGCGATATCGACTGGCGGGATGAGAGGTGCGCGGCCCTGGCCCTCGTACCCCGAATGGCTGACCAGCGGGAGCCAAAACTTGACATATCGCTTTATGGCACCTGGTAGTGCGCGGCCGAGGTAGAGCTCGTCACCTCCACCAGGCGCGGAGTGGACGAAGCGCAGAAAAGCCTTGTGCTCGGGGAAGCGGAGCGGTGTCTCCATTGCGTGATGTGTAGTGGCCCGGGGACGTTGATGATGAATATCGCGTTTATTGCCAATTTTTGGAATTTTAAGACGACAGAAAATCGGACCAATGAGGACCCACGCTGATGCGCTGGCAGCTGACTGGACCGCTTTCGCGCGGGAGAAAGTTCTGATCTACACTGTTCTACGCGGTTCTACACTGTTATACAAACTTTGAACTTCATCGCGAGCGTGTAGGACGAATTCGGACGCCTACTTGTCTTACGACGACTGCCCGCTGTCTACGCCCTCGTCCTCCCCTGATGAACCATTGGGCCACCCTTGCGTTCCTACGTCGACCTTCGCGTCGCAGTCACGGTGGCAATGCCGGTCAAAAGCAAAACCGGCGTCTGCACGAGCCGACGCTCCCAGTAGTACCGCGGAGACTCGTCAACGCCATCTCCCCCCCGCGGCGACCAGCAGCACCCTCCCCTTGCGGTTCGCACGTCCACGCCGTCCTCCGGCGCGCCCGCAGGTGGTGACAGCACCAAGTCCGCCAAGATTGTTTCGACGATTTTTTTTGCGACGCGCGTCGCGAGCGAGCCAGCGGGGCACCGCCGCGGCCCGACCCCAAACGCCAAAATCGTCGGCCGTTTCGCCTCTTCCCCAGCTCCGTGAACTATCGTGTCGCTGCCGCCTTCGTCCGGCGTTTTTAAGTGTCTCGCCGGTACCCACCGATGTGCATCCGGCCATCGAAGAAAAGACGCCGCCGCGGAGCACACCGTCATCCGAGCGCCTGGCGGAACCTTCTTGACCCCGCCAGCGGCGGGTGCTTTTAACCCCCGGGGGTCAAGCACGACGCGGGGCAGCGACAACACGGGCGGGTAGAGCCGGAGGGTCTCCTTGATCACCGCTCGCACAAATGGTGATGATTCGGATTGTGAAACGTCAGCCGCATCCGCCACGCACGCGCTCTGGCACGCGTGGTCGTGCGCGAGGTGCAGCAGCGCAAAGAGAGTGACGACGGCGATGGTCTCAAATCCGGCGAGAATGAACGAGTGCGCGTTCGACTCGGCATCCGCGTAGGTTAGCTCCGGCTGCCGGATCAGCTCAACGAGCAAGGTCTCGATGGGGGCGTTGGGAGGACAGGAGTTCGAATCGGTCACTTCATCCCTCGCCGCGGATGCCGCCGCCGCCGCCGAGACGGCGACCCGAAGCCTTCGCGCGGCGGTGGCGGCGGAGCCTCTGTCCATCTCGCCGACCGCGACGCGGCCGCAGCGCCACACGTCGAGCAGGGCGTCCGCTACCGTTCCCGCGTGAGCCTCACCGACGACGAGGAGGGTCATGATACGCGCGGCGCTGGCGTATATCACGGGCTTGAGGTCGACCTCGCGCGATCCGGTCCCGGCTGGCGACAGCGCCGCCACCGCGTCGCGGGCGGCAGCGACGGCGAATGCATCCGCCAAACGTGCGAGCCGCCCCACGCTCCCCAGCGCCTTCTCACACGCCGAGCGCTGCCTGCGCCACTCTGCTCCCGGAGGCGCGTTAGTCAGGCCGTGCCTTAGAAGCTCGCCGATGGGGCCGCTGAGGGACTTGTCAGGCTTACCCAAGCCCCCCGCTTCTCCGTCGTGCTCGCGTAACAACGTCGCGGCGAGGGACGGGTCGCACACCACCGTCGTCGCTTCTAAACCCGATCCTGCGGTCGTGGCGTACGCCCCGCCCAGCGCATCTTCGTCGGTGGCCCACCGCGCGCGGTCACGGAGGGGGCATCTCGACGACCAAAATTCGCGCGAGGACGGCATCACACACGCCTGAAATGGAGAGATTCAGCGACATAACACGTCAGCTGCTCGTTACCGGAAATAATGTGCGGCCGAGGAAGAGCTCGTCATCTCCGGCAGGTGCGGCGTTTTTAGTGCGCCAGAGCGCAAGGTGTGTAGCGTTGCCTCTTTGCCTTTGGTAAGCCACCACCAGTTGCCGTATAGTTTTGAACGGCAATGAATAGACTGATTCTGCCTATACTCGCTTCGTCCGAGTCCACGCCGAAGTTTCCTAAGTGCCTATGCGCCGTCACGCAGTTTAAGAATTTTCTATTACGGCATATGGCTGTAAACTACGCGTCATCTACAAATACACCAGTTTGCGGCGTTTTGCGGCATTTTGGTTTTAGTAAGTACTTACAGGCAAACAGTTCGGTGGTGAACTATGCAATGACCCAAAAGGGTCTCCCTATTACCGACCATACGAAGGTATTTTTTTCTTTTGGTGATCTTTTGTACACATTGATGACGACGCACATCTTCTTCCAACTCGTTTACATCTTCTTCCAAGCCTCCTTTCGCCCAGGCGGCAGCTCCTCATCCTTCCGGTAGCTCTTGTGGTTATCGATCCTGTCCCCAGCCGCGTTCCCGCCTCCCATGTGCCCGCGGTTGTTCTCACCCGCCGCCGGGTCCCACTTACGCTCCAGCGCCATGAACGCCTCCGCCTTGGCGATGTTATCGAGCCACATCTTATCCACCGCCGGCGGCGTCGGTGTCCCGAGGTTGATACCCACGCGGTGCGAGTGTAGTGGCGTGATGGATCGCCCCGCCGCGGCGGACAGCATCTGGCACATGCCCTCCACGGACAGTCCCCCAGCGCCGGTGTACTCACCCTTGAACCGTAAGATTGCTGTTAAAAAAACACGACGTCAATCTAATTGCGCATGTAGCACTAAATATTAAAATAAACTCACCGGTTCCCGCGGGGGGCGTTTTTGGCACGGGCACGCGCCGTCCCTCCAGCGCGGCGTCCACCTCGCGCTGGTCCATGTGCGATAGGTCCAGCAGCTGCGGCCGCAGGTCCACTTTTCGCGTGTTTCCCTTCTTTGACGTCTTGGTAATCTTGAACGTATCGCGTGCCTGTAAACAAAACACGACGTCAATCATATTGCCCATACGATAATTAAAATAAACTTACCAACGCTTCGGCGACCCACTTTTTCCAATCGTCCGCGGTGAGGGAGGCGGCGAAGTCAGCCTCGGCGGCGGCTTCGGCGGCGGCTTCCGCGGTGGCAGCCTCGTCGTCCTCTTTGGCGGAGGCGTCGGGGATTCCGTCTCCGTTCTTACCCGCGTCGAAGAAACTGTGATGTTTACGGCGGGGTATTCAGTCGGGATCGGTCAGTCGGTGACATGATGAAATTGAAATGAATTGTGAGTCCGCGTGCTCGTGTGTGTGTGTGTGTGTGCGGTGCCTCGGTGGTCGGCGTCTCGTCAGCCTCATTCAACATGGTATTTATCAGCAATGAATTTCTGATCCGAAAGATGGTGTTTGACGCGTGTTATAATCATCGACCGACGAGATGGCGCCGACCCGGCAGCGACGTCACACACACAAACGAGAAACAAAACGACAACTGGGAAGACCGACAACGAGGGACGTTACGATGGATCGGGTACTCACGCTCCGCCGCCTTCGACGTCCCAGCTCGGGGCGTCGCCGCCAATGGCATCGATTGCGGGTTTGGCAACCGCGCCAGGTACCGCCACGTGGACGAGGAACTCCGCGCTCTCCAGCAGTTCGTTCATGGTCTCCTGCGAGGAAAAGAAAAAGAAAAAAAGTGTGGGTGATAGAATGAAATTCGTCAGTCGTCATCGGGTGGGGAAGGGTCGACGAAATCGAATCGGTGAAAACCATGTCTCTCTCTCTCTCTTTCTCCGCGGCGGCGGCTTGTTCTTCACGCGCGGGTCAGTAAACATCGCCAAATGAAAGTTGTGATCTCACGGATTTGTCAAACATCTAATTATGCCCGAAGGGCCAGTCATTCCCGACGCGTGTGATGAAGAACGATGCCACCGCGATGCAAAAGAGAGAGAGAGAGAACACGCACGCGCGACGAGTAGAACACAAGAGTCGAGCCGGGGTGGAAAGAAAGAAAGAAAGGGTCCTCCGATTTGTATCGACGTGATTGCGCACCATGTATCGACCGTTGAGGTACTTGACCGGCATGTCCTCGACGTCAGTCAGCCGCATACCCGCCGGGAGCTCCTCCGCCAGCCTCGCCCGGACATCCTCAGGTACCAACGTCTCCGTCAACACAATCTCCATCATCTCACACTCGGAACTCGCGCCGAGGGGGAGCGCCATCGCGGTCGAGATACGCGGGCGCGAGCTGTACGGCGATCGGGTCATGGACACGGGCAACGACGCTCGGCGGCACGCTCGCTCCAATAAACGGAGAGTGTCCAGATGTCCGATGAACGACTCCTTGCCATCCTTCGTGAACCGGAACCGCAGCCGCTGGGTCCGCCGCCCGTCGGGCTTGTAGTGACCTTGGAACACGGGTAGTGGGGGGACCTCAGCGACGACGTTTTCCCCGAATTCATCCCCGCACACGCCGCATTCGGTGCAAATCCCAGAGTGCGAACAATCCGGCACGGTGATTCCTTCCAGAGCCTTCTGTAAGTCAGCCTTGAGCCACCACTTGGCGATGCC
>JACLAB010004550.1_pt1 | contig 22702 bp, 15 predicted proteins | sample 8027921 | NCBI WGS metagenome assembly JACLAB01 (sample SAMN15725117, study PRJNA655200) | protist metagenome | isolation source: fluorescence activated cell sorting (FACS) single amplified genomes of... | place: USA: West Boothbay Harbor, Gulf of Maine | collected 2000-07-19
GGGCACTTCGTAATCGCTCACGAGCTCTGGAACCTTTTCGCCAAAGTTTGGATCGAATAAATACAGCGGTACGTCGTCTTCGCATGCATCTAATGTGAAAAAGTCATCCAGCTTCATGTCGTACCCGCCCACAACAAAGTCAACATCTCCAAATTTCTCAATCAAACTCTCGCGAGTCCACGTTTGCGTGGCGCGCCAATCCTTTGCCGCGCCTCTAATCACCACCGGTACGTTTGGCGCCTCGTACTTGGCAACAAAATCGCGCACAGAGAGTTCGCCGCTCGTTTCTTCCGGCACCGTGCTCACCTCCAACCACTCTGCCTCGAGCTCCATCGACGCGCACATGTATCGCTGATGCAACGCGTCGCTGTATATCTCGGCTGATACACGCGTCGTCGGTCTCGCCATCGCTGGCTCCGCTTTCGCGCGTTTGCTCGCACGCGCGTCGTCGCCGTCCCGGCGGCGCTCGCGTTCGGCAGCCGTCGCAAAGGTCCCAAACCAACTCGCGTCGTACCGAAATCTCCCACCAAACGTCTCTAATACCGCCGCCTTCCAGACATCCGCATGCGTCGCGAACGCGCGCATCGCTTTGGACGTCTGCGCGAGCGCGGCGAGCGTACGCGGGGCGCACGACTCGAGCACGCGAAGCAAAAGGGTGTCTCCGAGCGCGGCGAGCGCGCCCAAACCTTGCTCTTTTGTTCGCACGCGCCGTTCGACGTCCTCGCGCGAGGACGTGAGAGCATTTCCACTCGGCCGCACGCCGAGTGGGTGGATTTCGCCCGACATGCGACGACGCGGCGACGAGTGGCGGACACGAACGCGCGCCGGTTTGGTTTTGGACTTGTACACAACGATGGAATTTTTTACAGAACAAAGGACGGATGCGCGCCCGTCGAGCGACTAAACAACACAAGCACAGAGATAAAAGCTACTTTTTCCCTGATTTTTTCTTCCCACTGGATTTCTTCTTCACTTTCTCTGCACCCTTCGAAGACGCCGGCTCCAACTCAAATGTCGTTTGCGCGTCTTCGTCGTCTTCGTCTTCGTCTTCGCGCGCGCCTCCGCTTTTACGCACCACACGCATGTTCCCGAAATCATCCACATCAATCACCTCCCCAAACTCACACGTCAACCACTGCGTGAGCTCGCGCACGTGCGTGTGACAATCATTCGTACGCAGTCGTAAATTCGTATCAAAGCGCTCGTGAAAGCTCGAAATCGCGCTCTCGACGCCGACGCGCCCGAACCCCAATCCACTGCGCGTTTTCGCTACAAACTTCGTCTTACGCCCCGGCAAGCCTGGAAAGCGACGCGAACGCACCACGCCTCGCACCGACCCTCCGCTCAACAGCGTCGCCGCAGTCTTTGGCGACTTTGGATCCGCCGGAAGAAAATCATACAGCGTCGTGCTCGCGTCTCCCGCGTAGCGCACGAGCACCATGCGGTGTTCGAATTGACTCGGCACGCCGCCTGGAAAGAAGAAATCACTCGCCACCTCAAAGCCTTCGAGCGGAACGCTCGCGACGAACACCTCCGCGCCCGTGAATGCGTCCGAATCAGACGTGGCGTTTAAACGCTGATGACGCCGCGCGCACGCATTCGACCGTCTCGCGCGCGTCGCCGCGACTCGTCTCGCGCCGAGAGCGCGCGCACGCGACGCGACGTGCGTGGCGCGTGTTTGAGCCGCGCGCGCGTCGGCGCGCATCGCGTGTGCGGCGATGTGTGCGGCGAAGCGTGTCGTCTTATCTGTCCCAGGTTGCGCTTTTTGAGCGCTGCGCGACACTTCGCGACGCGCGAGACGCCGGCGAGACGCGCGAGCGCGGCGACGGCGACAGACCGCGTTTCAAGTTTTCCTTTTCCGCGTCGTGCGCGCGCGAGAGAGCGTGCGGGGCGCACGTAGACGCGGTGGTGTGTGATTGTTCGGCGCCGTCACCATGAAAACTGGCGCTGACGTCGTGGCGCAATCGATCGTCGACGCGACGGCGATCGCGGAGGAGTTTATCGGGGCGTTATTGGATGAAGACATTGCCAGTGCGTTGTATGATGCCGTGTTCGACGCGTGCGGGGCTGGGTCGAAGGGGAAGAAGGCGGTGTTCTTTGAAGCCCCGCTCGCGGCGGCGAAGACGTTGTGCGCGGTGTTGAAGATGTCCAAAGCCGCGGGCGCGCCCAAGGAGAAGCGATACGGCGCGATCGCTGGTCGGTGTAAGGTTGTGTGCGCCGCGGATGTGGAGGACGCCATCGGATGTGGGTTGCCGAAGAATGATGTGATGGCGTTCGCGGAGGCGTGCGAGACGTCGACGGGCGGGGACGCGTTTTCCTTGATAGTCAGCGTTGGTTTACCGTGCTCGACGAACGTTGTACGGATTGGGAGTTTTAGTAAAGGAGTTGTGCGTGTTGATGAACGAGCAATTGATCCGGCGGCACCGTCGGTGTGGGCGATGGCGCCGAAGAGTACGCCCGAGGCGCCGACCAAGGACGCGCAGTGGTTGTATTGCACGAATAAAGGTAAAGGTCGCTCGGAAACCATGCCAGAGTATTCATGGACGGGCGATTTGCGCCCGGCGAAAATTTCTCACACTGAGGGGTTCCGTGGATTACTTCCCGTGCCTGAAGACGTCGTACGCACGGATTACGCGGAGACGTCGCGGCCGATTTCAGAGGAGCAATCGAGACTTCAACGCATTTGCAAGGAGCTTACAGCGAGCGAAAAGGCGCAATTGCACAAGTGCTGCCGTGTGTCCCGCGGGGCGATTGATGCGGTCGTTCGTGCGATACGCCCAGGGGTGATCCCGGACGAACTCGATCGAATCTGCCACAATTACATCACCGCGCACGGCGGATACCCGTCGCCGTTGAATTACTATTCCTTTCCGAAATCGTGCTGCATTTCCGTAAACGAGGTCATTTGCCACGGTATACCCGACGCACGTCCGTTAGTCAAGGGCGATATCGTCAATATTGACGTTACGGCGTACATCTACGGCTACCACGGCGACCTGAACGAAACCGTTCTCGTCGGCAAGCCGTCTGACGTCGACGACAAATCCAAGCACTTGCTCAAAGTCGCGCTCGAATGCTTATGGCTCGCCATCGACCAAGTCAAACCCGGAACGCGATACCGAGACTTAGGCAACATCATCAGCACTCACGCCGCGAAGAACAACTGTTCGGTGGTGAAAACGTACTGCGGTCACGGCATTAACGAACTCTTCCACTGCGCTCCGAGCGTGCCGCACTACGCCAACAACAAAGCCGAGCACAAAATGAAACCCGGACACTCATTCACGATCGAGCCCATGATTAATCTCGGTGAATGGCGCGACGTCACGTGGCCAGACGGTTGGACCGCGGTCACGCGCGATGGCTCGAGAAGCGCGCAGTACGAGCACACCATGGTGTGCACCGACGCAGGCGTCGACGTCTTAACCGCTCGGCTCCCGTCGTCGCCGCGTGTGTTTCCATTCGCGTCCGACAACGACGACGACAACGACGACAAAAGCGTAGATTATTTAACTGGCCGTCTCGCGGCGTTGTAATCAACGAAACAACGTTCACACATCCATCATTCGCGCTCGCGCGCCTCCTTTGTATACCCTCGCCCTCAGGGTTTCAACCAACTCCCGACGCCACTTCTCCACGCTCGAACGCCCGCGTTCGCGCCCGCTCGTTCGCGCACCGTCGAGAACTCCACAAACCATGTCTCTCTCTGCCTCGTTCGCCGTCGCGCCGACGCGCGCGCGTGCGGTGCAGTCTCGAAACCGCACGCATTCGGTGCGCGTGACGGCGGCCCACCAACCAGGGGTGATCATGCCTGAAGGCCCGGATGACGCGTTGAATAAGTGGAGTCGGAAGATTACGCAGCCCAAGTCACAGGGGGCGTCGCAGGTGCGCGCGAGAGACGCGCGAGAGACGCGCGATGTGAGCGTCTCGGAGGGGTGTTTTGTGATTGATTGTTGCGTTTGTTTGTTGCGTCATAAAGCGCGCGCGCGGAAAGACTTACATTGTTGTCGTCGTCGTCGTCGTCGTCGTCACAGGCTATGCTCTACGCCACCGGTCTTACTGAGGCGGACATGAACAAACCGCAAATCGGCGTGTCGTCGGTGTGGTGGCAAGGGAATCCATGTAACAAGCACTTGTTGGACTTGGCTGGGAAAGTCGCCGAAGGCGTGCGCGCCGCCGACATGGTGAGCTTTCAATTCAACACCGTGGGGGTGTCCGATGGCATTTCTATGGGCACGCCCGGGATGTCGTTTTCTTTGCAATCGCGTGATTTGATTGCGGACTCTATCGAAACCGTCATGGGTGGTCAATGGTACGACGGGAACATTTCGCTTCCGGGGTGCGACAAGAACATGCCGGGGACGATTATGGCGATGGGGCGATTAAACCGTCCTGGTTTGATGATTTATGGTGGCACCATTCGACCTGGTGTGTCCAAGGTTGACGGTTCTACGCTTGACATCGTGTCTGCGTTTCAGTCGTACGGGCAATTCGTCACTGGGAAGATTTCTGAAGACGAACGCAAGGACATCGTGCGCAACTCGTGCCCGGGCGCCGGCGCGTGCGGCGGCATGTACACCGCCAATACTATGGCGAGTTGCATCGAAGCGCTCGGTATGACGCTTCCATACTCGTCGTCTATCCCTGCCGAAGATCCATTGAAGATGGATGAATGCTTCTTGGCTGGAGCCGCGATGAAGCACATGCTCGAAATCGACTTGAAGCCGAGAGACATTATGACGCGCGCCGCGTTTGAAAACGCCATGGTCACCGTCATCGCCCTCGGTGGGTCCACCAACGCCGTGCTTCACTTGATCGCTATGGCGCACTCTGTGGGTATCACGCTCACGCTCGATGATTTCCAAGCCGTGTCCGACAAGACGCCGTTTATCGCCGACTTGAAGCCGTCTGGCAAGTACGTCATGGAGGATGTGCACAAAGTCGGCGGCACCCCGGCAGTGTTGAAGTACCTCATGAAGGAGGGCATGATTGATGGCTCGTGCATGACCGTCACCGGTAAGACGTTGGCTGAAAACCTCGCCGCGTGCCCAGACTTGCAAGAAGGTCAACAAGTCATTCTCCCAGTGAGCACGCCGATTAAGAAAACCGGTCACTTGCAATGCTTGTACGGGAACATCGCCAAGGAGGGCTCCGTGGCGAAGATTACCGGCAAAGAAGGCTTGTATTTCAAGGGTTTTGCCAAGTGCTACGACAGCGAAGAAGAAATGCTCGAGGCTTTGGCGGCGGATTCCGAATCTTTCAAGGGTTCCGTCATTGTCATTCGCTACGAAGGCCCCAAGGGTGGTCCGGGGATGCCGGAGATGCTCACGCCGACGTCGGCGATTATGGGCGCAGGTCTTGGTCAAGATTGCGCGCTCATTACCGATGGGCGATTCTCTGGTGGGTCGCACGGTTTTGTGATTGGTCACGTCACCCCCGAGGCGCAAGTTGGCGGTGAAATTGGTTTGATTAAGGATGGCGATATTATCGAAATCGATGCGGAGAAGCGCACGATGAACGCGATTGGCGTGGACGACGCGGAGTGGGCGAAGCGTCGCGCATCCTGGAAGGCGCCTCCGTTGGAAGCGACGTCGGGCACGTTGTACAAGTACACCAAGCTCGTCGCGTCGGCTTCGCAAGGCTGCGTCACGGATTTGTGATCGGTACTTTAGGGTGCTATTTTTGCGAAACTTTCGTCGGGCGTCCGCGCGGCGCCTACTAAAATGTTTTTGAAACCACCACCGCCGTCATACCGCTTTGATTTTTGCATTCAGTTACTAGAACTATCTAAAAGTGTGAATCATACTATTATCAACACTGTCATCTAATGTTTGCTATCCGCTAATGAGTGCTATCGGCAATCGCGCGTAAGCCGTCTTCGTCGACGTCGTACGAAAACACCTGATAATGATGATTCAAGCTCCGCACGCTATGTAGTCGACGAACACCCGCTTTGTCGCCACTTAACGCCCCTGTTTCTGCGTTCGGAGCGGCGAAGAACACGCGCTTCAACCGCGAGTGCACGAGTGCCATGGCGCACATCACGCACGGCTCTCGCGCGAGAAAAGCGTCGTAGCCAGTGCATAAATACGGGCGACCCATGAGTTCGGTCACTGTCGCCCCGTTCGTCCCCGCGTCGCGCTTACGCTTCTTTGTATCGTTGACGTTGTCTTCGTCGTCATCGGCGACTACAGCCACGCCTTGCGCGAGTTTCTCCGCCCGACGCTCGTCGATTTGCGCCTGCACGCCGACAGTTTCTGGATACGTCTCAACATCTCGTTTTGCCGCGTAATCCACCGCCGCCAACGCCGCGTGGCGCAACGGATGCGTCTCAGACTCATCCACTGCGCGCGCGATTTCTTCCCCACTCGCCGGATCGACGATAATCGCACAGTTTCCAATCGACGTCGACGCCTCAGCCGCCGCCTTCACCGCCGCCGTCATCCACCTCACCGCGTACGCCTCCTCCTCCGCCGTCGCCGCCGGCACCGGCATCACCTCATGCGGATTCGCCACCACCAAACTCACCGGCCACATCTCATTCGCCTCATCCCACTCATCTTTCGTCGACGGAGCGCTCGCCGGCACCTCGACGTACGCAAACGCCCCCGCGTCATCCGCCGTCCCATCCCCGCACCGCGCCCGCACCGCGCGCGCCAAAGCATCCAACGCATCAATCTGACCCTTCGCATCGCCCTCGCCGCGCGCCACGGCGAGTAAAATCATCGTGTGTGCGCCATCCGGCGCTTTTCTCGCGCGTTTCACGTGCGCCAACGCGCTCGGCCACGCCCCGTGCGCGCGAACATCCGCCAATAACCCCGCCGTCGCGCGCACCGGCACGCGCGTCAGCGCGACGCACGTCACCGTCGCGATCGGTTCGTTCGCATCGCGCGCGATCACGCGCGGAATCGCGCGCGGCGGCGGCGGCGGCGCGCGCATCGTTGTGCGGCGTAGTGTGAAAATATGCCACGTGTCTGATCGTCATTCTCGCGCACGCCGAACGCGTCGCCGTCGTCCATTCGCGGGCGTGCGACACCGAGCGGAAAAGTATACGAGTGCGTTCTGTGCGTTGCGCGCGAGAGGTACGTCGCAAACGCGATCGTCGTCGCCGTCGCGGGCGACGACGATTGATAATCTGTAGAATTCTGACTTCTGAATTCTGACGTGGACTCGGTGCGCTTTCGTCGTCGATCGCGCCTTTAGGGGCGCGAGCGCGGCGTCGTAAATGCGCGCGGTGTGCACGCGCGCATGTGTGCGCGCTCGAGCGTGCGACTGACGGTGTGCGCGTGCGCCATGGAACGATCGATAGGTGATTACGGGAAATCTATAAGTCATGGGCGCGTGTCTATCCGCGCCCGACGCGGCGTTGGATGCGACGCGCGCGGGCGTGAAACGCGCGGCTGCGGCGGCTGCGGCGGGTGTTGAAGCGTCTGGTGCGGCGGCGCGACGAGCGGCGCGCAAGGCCACGTTGGCCAAGTATGCCTTGGTGAATTGCGAGTTTGACCAAGCGACGGCGGAGCACTATAAAAAACTTGGCGTAATTCGCGAGCTCGTCGTCGAACAGATTGGTATGTGGCGCGCTTGGACGCAATCTACGGTTGCAATGGAGCCTAGTGTTTTGTCGCACTGGGCGAAGCACTGTGAAGGGAGCAAGGAATGCACGACGAGGTTGTTGAAGGTGGCGAAAATGGTGCAAAACGCGAGCAACGCGCACAAGGATTACGTGGCGCACGTGGCGAATGATTTCGTCACCAAGTTGCAAGACGGCATCGATACTATCGATGACGCGATTGCGGTGTATGAAGCATACGAGTATGCAGAATATTCACTCAAGTATGCCCTCAAGCGCAACAAGAAACTTCCTGATGAAGAAAAGACGAAACTCACCGAGGACATGGAGGCGGCGAAGAAAAAGGCGGAAGCCGCGATGAAGGATGCGGTAGCGGCTGTCGAGACCAAGTCTCTCGTGCCGGCGTATGAAGGTGCGAACCGCGCACTCGACAATTTCGTCAAGCGATGCTCGCAGCGCAAGGCGGAAGGCACGGATGAAGACGAAGCGAAGTTGACCGCCTCGGCGACGTTGCAACGCGCCAACTCGGTTGCATACTCCAAGGTGAAGAAGCGCACGTATACTTCAACCGACGCCGTCCGCATCGCCAAGCAAAAGTACGATCGTCTAAAGCAAGTATACACTCGTACGGATTTACCGAAAGAATACGTCGAGTATTGCGAAAAGTTGTCTGAAATGAAGCGTCACGCGCTCGCCATGAAGCTCGTGTTTGACGACTTTGAGCCGTATATTAATATTTTATTCGGTCCAGGCTACATCAGCGTGTTCGTCGATCAGTTATGCGACAAGTTGCATGGATACAAGACATTCAAATCTGCCGCGGCGTCGTTTATCGACCGTGTACACGGCCTCAACGAAGCCATCAACATCGAAGAGTACAAATCCAAGGGTGCTGAAATGGAGAGAATCGTTCTCGACGAAACCGAACGGGTGTTCTTAATCGGTAAAGCATATGAGGATGGCATCGCTGCATTTCCCAGTTTGGAAAAGCCCATTCAATTGGCACAAAAAGCAATCGACGCGAGGGCGGGCGACTTGCCTCCGGTGAATCCCACCAAGCTCGTCGATTTCTTGCGCGAACAAGACAAGCGCAAGGAGTGCTTGGACAACGCCAAGATGGCACAAACCATCGCGAGCGAAGCAATTCAAGCAAACTTGGCGTCTCACAAGGAATCGATCGATGCGCTTATGAACAACAAGGACTGCATCTTCTACACCAATGTCATTGGCAACATCGAACACTGTTGCAAAGCGATTACTGACGCCGAAACCGTCGCAAGAGGTGTCGCTGTTCGCTCAATCAAAAACGAAGCCGCCGCGCCTGAGGTCGAAGAAGCTGTCGTTGTTCAGGAAGAGTCAGCCTTGGAGTCAAGCGCGAATGCTGCCGCCGCCGAAGCTGAAGCTGCTCAAGCCACTGAAGCCGAGGCTAAGAAGCAAGAGGAAGAAAAAGCTGCCAAGGCCAAGGCTGCGGAAGAAGCCGCGGCCGCAGCCAAGGCGAAGGCAGAGGCGGAGCAAAACGAAAAGAAGAAGGCAGAATTGCTCGCCAAGGCAGAAGCCGAAGCCGCTGAAGCTGAGCTCCACCGCATCGAGGCTGAGAAGGCAGAAAAAGCTGCCGCCGAAGCCGCTGAGGCGAAGCGTTTGGCTGACGAAGAAGCCAGAAAGGCTGAAATCAAGGCACAAAAGGAGTTGGAGCGCAAGATCGCCGAGGCGGAAAAGCAAGCCGAAGCCGATGCCAAGGCAGCTGAAGCTGCTGACGCAAAGGCTGCAAAACAAGCCGAAGCTGACGCCAAGGCGGCTGAAGCCGAACGTCGCAAACAAGAAGCTGAGATTGCCCGCCAAAGCGAAGAGGCACGCATCGAAGAAGAACGCCAACAAAAAGAGCTCGCGGCTCTCAAGGCTGAAGGCGAAGCGAAGAAAGCCGCGGAGAAAGCTGAAGCTGCCAATACCGCTGCCGCCGCCGCCGCCGCCGCCGCTGAAGCTGCCTAAAATGAAAACAAGCAAGAAAATCACACAGTGAAAATATTTCCGTCGCCTCTCACCCACCGCTCGCGTAAAGCACAACGAATGTAATGAACGAAAGCAAGATCTTCAATAATGGTTTAACGTGTGTATGATTAGTATAATCGATTTATGCGTTGAAATTTCAAAACAATCTATTGCTTCACAGCGCTCGCTTGCTTCTCCAAGCGCTTGTTTTCCTTCTTTTCAGTCTTCGTCATCGGCTTTCGTGCGACGGTCAAGTACATCGTGGTATAAGTGCCCGTTTTACCGCCGTCAACCAACGCATCGGCACCCTTCTTTAAGAAAGTACTCACATTCACGCTACCCTTGGGCGCGATGCGCATCTTTTCGAGCGCAAGCACAAAGTAGTGCGTCATGTTACGGCCCCAGTTCGTCGTCTTGAACGACCAGAAATCGCGGAAAGGAGACCACCGGCGGTCCTTGTCGATGGGTTCGTACCACGGAATATCCGCAGTCTTCACCAAATCTTCTTCCTCGAGAATCTCAAAACCAGCTTGCTTCAACGCATCCAACACTTCGTGTGTCGTTCTCGCCGTCGGCAAACCGTTGCCGAGCAAAATGTCCTGACGAATCGCTCGGTGCTCCGGGTTCTTCTCGTCGTATTCATCCGTCAAGCACCACTCATACGATGCAAAGATTCCACCCGGCTTCAACACACGGAAAATTTCAGAATAACACCCCACGGCATCCGGTGCGTGGCACGTCGCCTCGATTTGATACACCGCGTCAAACGTCTTGTCCTCCTTGGGAATGTTCATAAAATCCGCCTTGACAAAATCGCAGTGATCGTGTCTCCCCGTCCGTCGGTTCATTTCTTCCCCTCGCGAGATCTGGAACGCATTGTTGTTCAAACCAGTCACCGAGGCGCCAGTAAACGCTGAAATCTCGCGCAACGGTCCACCAACCCCGCACCCGACGTCCAACACTCGATCGCCCTTTTTCACGTTCAACTTGCTCGCCAAGTAATGCTCATGACGCACGATAGACTCGCGCAACGTCTCCCACTTGTACCGATGCGCAAAGTGAAAAGATTCCCCCCACCCATACTCGTAAAATGACGTCGCTAAATCGTAATACTTGTTCACGACATCCGTATAATTCCCCGTGCGCGCGCTGTCGTCTTCCGATTTAAAGTATTCCTCGTAATCCTTCGTCGCCTTTTCCGCGCTCTTCGCATCGATCGCGCCGCCGAGAAGGGAGATTTGCTTCAATCCCGATGCTTTAGACGCCATGTCGCGTGCGTGAAGCGGTCGTCGACGGTGGTGCGGCGCACAATGGCGTCGAACCGATTCGCCTGCGATCTCTTATCTGAAATCACCTGACCTCGGCGCTCCAAAATTCGCCCATTCGCGCGGCACCGTGCGACGCACGCGCTCCTCGAGGCGCGCGTTCGTGGCAGATATGTATGGCGTGCATCCATGCGCGCGTGTTGGCGTGCGCGTGAACGAGCATGCGTCGCGCGCGGCGCAGCGGGCGTTGAATGAGCGCATCGACCGGGACACCGATGCGCTGCTGGTGATTGACGTTCAGGAGGATTTTATACCTCCGCACGGCGCGTTAGCGGTGAGAGGAGGGGATGAGGTCGTCGGCGTGTGTTCTGATGTCATGCGCGCGTTCGAGCACGTGGTGTTCTCGCAGGATTATCATCCAGAGGTGCGCGCGAGCGGCGACTGACTCGAGGCGCGTCGAGGCGCGCGTCTCGCGTTAACAATAACACAAGCTCGGTGCGCGCGTGTGCGCGTGAACGCCTTACTGACCAGATATGTTTTGATTTCGTGCTTTCGTTTGCCGCACAGGGACACATGAGTTTCGCGAGCCAGCACGAAGGGAAGTCGCCGTACGATGAGGTGGAATTTCCGTACGGGACGCAAACGTTGTGGCCAGACCACTGCGTGCAAGGCACGAAAGGATGCGAGTTTCATCCCGATTTAGCCGTACCATCGCGCGCGATGGTTGTTAGGAAAGGACATAATAGTAAGGTGGATTCGTACAGCGCGTTTTACGAGAATGACAAGGTTTCTGATACCGGTTTGGCGGCGTATCTCAAGGATCTGGGCGTGACGCGCGTCTTCGTCGTCGGATTAGCGTACGACTTTTGTGTCAAATACACCGCACTCGACGCGCGAACGTTAGGTTTTGAAGTTTTCGTCGTTCGCGATGCGTGTCGAGGCGTTGATATGGACGGAACAATAGCCGCAGCCGACGCGGAGCTCGCCGACGCGGGCGTGCGGACGATTTTCACGGTTCCAGTCCCATCTCAATAGACCCACGCGCGTCGGCGCACCATAGCATTCCCATCATCGTGCGGCGTCATCGTTTGCCGCCGCACGGCGTTTTGTCTAGCAGCATTGTAACTGCGTTGTAACTTCACTCGAAACCCACAGCTTGCGCCTCACTCTGCGCACTCTGCGCGCGCCATCCATGCCATCGACGGCGAGCGTGCGGCGCGCCGCCAAAGTCGAGCGCGAAACCGAGAAAGCCACCACCGCGGCGGCGGCGGACAAAAAGCGCGCCGACGACGCGTTCTGGGCCGCCCACGGCGACGGTTCAAAGTCAAAAGCGGCGCAGAGGGCAGAAGCCGATGCCGCGTCGGCGGACGCTAAAGCCGCCGCGCGCGCCGAAGCGCGACGCCAAGCGCAGCTCGAAGAGGAACAGTTTGCGGGCACAAAGTCTAGCGGCGCCGCGGTGAAGAAGAAAACCGCGTACGAGCTCGCGCAAGGGAAAGAAATGGATGCCAAGGCGAGGCTGAAAGCCAAGTTTGCCGCGGCCAAAGCGGCGAAGAACGAAGTCGAAGAGGATGACTACGCCGATATGGTTGACCGCGTCAATGAGAATCGTAAAACGAGCGTCGTGAGTGCGTCTGGCGTTGACGCCGCGATCGAGGCGTTGTCGTTGGAAGATTCGCGGTCAAATTCGCCCGCGCCGTTGTCCATGAAGGCGGCGTACGCGCAGTTTGAAGAGGAAAAGCTCGCCGAGCTCAAGGCGGATAAGCCCGGACTAAAGATGCAGCAGTACCGAGATTTACTCAGCAAGCTTTGGACGAGAGATCCGCGAAATCCACTCAATCAGCGTAAATAGCACTCTCACTTTTTAGCGCGGCGATATCGTCGATTTTCGTCGAGATATTCGGCGAGTATCTCGACCCATCGTCGCCGACACTTAGGCATACACGCACACCCTTGTGATACTCATAAACATAATATAATTTTAAAACACTACACTACCGGCACGTACACTCGCATAAAACACACCCCAGCCTACTCGCCTCTGATCGTCTCGTCCTTCAAAGTTTGGCTCACTTTTTCTTTGAATCGATCGTCTTACGCCCATCAAAGTGCCTCTTCCGCGCATCGCTCGCCTTCTCCGCGAACGTCTGCCAGAACCCAGTGATCAAGCGCTCACCGCGCTTCTCACCGCTCTCGCGCGCGACGTATTTCTTCGCCCCTCCGCCCGTCGCGGCGCGAATGCCATCGGTTTCAACCAACTGTTGTAATCGCCTTTGGTCGTCTCGCGCGCTCGCGGCGGTAACGACGACGACGACGACGCGCGCGGCGCGGCGCGATGCCGCGCGGCGCGGCGCACATCGCATCGTCGTCATCGGCGGCGTCGTCGTCGTCGGGCGCGCCGAGGTGGTGGCGAACATGGCGCGAGGCGCGGAATGTCGAGCGCGTATCTTCCTCAGTCACTGACGCATCGACGACATGTTCGCGTCGACGACGGCGACGGCGGCGACGGCGGTGCGGGCGAGGCCATCGCCGACGCGGCAGCCGCGCACGAGGCGCGCGATGACGGCGACGGCGGCGGCGGCGGCGGCGAAAGAGGACGCGCCGGTGCCACCGATGGGACAAGCGGAAGCGTTCGAGCAAGCGCGCGTGGCGGTCGCGCGCGCGCTGGATAAAAAGTCGAAGAAGCAGGGCAAACGGAAGAGCTCTGTGAAGTCTTTCGCGAGCGCGACGCGGTTGTGCGTGGAGTTGCCGGTGGCGGACGATAGCGACGGGGCGTTGGTGGCGATGGCGTCGGCGACGGTCGGAGGCGAGGGAGCGAAGGAGGCTACGTGTGTTTTCGGTCGCGCGAGCGCGGCGGCGTTGGCGCGTGCGACGCCTGGTGTGGAGTATGAGGTTGTTTCTATCGATGAGGCGTGGCCGCCGGCGATGGCGTGCGAAAGGGATGGGATTATTGCGCTCGTGGGCGTCGCGGCGGAGGACGCGGACAAGGCGGCGCGGAAGAGCCGCGCGGGCGAAGGTCGGCCAATCGTCGCCGTGAACGTCGAGTGGGAGCACGATGGCGATGGTGGAGTGAATTTCGATCAAATGCGCACGGGTGAGCCTACGGAGTTGGAGGCGTTTACGAATTCTTTCGTCGTGGTGTACTCGTTTTTGCCGCTGAGCATCCAAATCGGCTGGGGCGGGAATTTGGAAGGCGCGGTGTTCAAGTGCGTTCGCGGCGGTGCCCCCGCCGGGTCGCCGTGGAGAATCATGGTGAAAGAAGGGGCGAAGTTTGACCAGGTTGGAGCGATGCAACGTCGTCCGCAGCAATCGGATATAGAGGCGGCGTTGTACAACTCGATGGCGGCGAAATCGCCCGTAAACAAGGGCGTGGGCTTCTTCAGAGAAGGCGTGCAAGGATTATTTAACAAGAAAAAATAGACGATATTTTAACAACACAGCCAACTAGACATGCTACAGTTCTACCTATGGTTCGCTACGTACTAATACTATTGAGTCAGGAAAGGAATGCACCACTCGTCGTCGACGCCGACTTGCGTCAACGGCGTCTCCTTGTCGACGTTAGAAAAGCGCGCGAATCCATTTTCATTCAGCGCCCAAATGTTTGGCTCTCCGCGGTCGTCGATTTCGCAACCGATGGCGATGTTACGTTCGGCGAAGTCTGAAGACCGCACGATGGGGTGCAACTTTATGGAATGCACCAGCGGCACTTTCAACTCTCCATAGTCGCGAGAAAAGACATTTTTCCCCACGGCGTACGAGAAAAATTCGTCGCAAAATCCCATTTTACTCGAAAAGAAGTCATCCGCAAACCCCATGGCGGTTCGTGAAAACGAGTTGCGTTTCGTAGCAATCGTTTCTACGCGGCGCGTGCGCGGGTCGACGCGATATCGACCGGCGCTCGAGGAAAATAAGATGCCAGACGCTCGATGCGGCGGCAATTTCTTCACTTGATATATGTTCTCTTGCGTTAAATGCGCCACTTGTGTGCACGCTTCGATGCCCTTGCCCACGCGGATATCAAATTCGACAATTTTCCCCGACCGTGTGCCGAGAGTCAACACTTTTGGCGTCCACGCGTCGACGTCGATGGCGAACACGTCCGATTTCAGCACATTCTTTTGCAACACCGTCTCCGCGCGATAGCTCTGAGAGCTCATCGCATCCATCCGCGTTCGCTTACTTGGTGACGCATAGCTGGACCCATTCGACGCAATCACGCGCGCGACGCCGTGGGACCCAGAACAAAACACGTCGTCCACATTGACGCCCGCGCGGCACACGTCCTCAACGCAATCCATCGCCGAGACAAACGTGCACGACTTCGAAACGTCACCATACGCTTGAAACGTAATCCCACCTCGCTCACCGCCCACGCCGCACCAATTCGCACATATCAACCCATCGCTCCCATCGCTGATGGCTTTACACGCCGGCATCGGACGTCCGCTCGCCGGTCCGCTCGCCGGCGCGGGCGACGCCGCCACCAACGTCGTCGCACCAAAGCCATCTTCGCGCACTTCATTCAAACTCGCCACTGAATTTCGCACGATAGCCATCATACGCGATCCATCTCGCGCTCGGAAAGGCTCGACGTGCATAAACTTTGTTTGCCACGCTTCCTCGCGCGCGAACGCCGCCGGAGCCGTCGGAAGCGCGTTCACCGCTCTCGCGCGCCCCGCCAGCGTGATTCCCGCGAACGCCTCCACGAGCGCCGCGCGAGACAACTCCCGAGCGAGAACTTTCGCCCGATGCGACGAAAAGGGCGCGCACCGCGAGAAATCCAGCGCCAGCGCCGCCACTTGTGGTCGTCGAATCGTCGCTGATGATTCGTCTCGGTCCACATCAACGTCATCTGCGGCTCGATTCGCCGTCGCCGCGATGGGTTCGGGCGCCAAGTACGCGCGTTCGTGCGAGCGCACGGTGCGGAAATATCGCCCGTCGCGATAGGTGTAGCCTGGGATGTCCACGGGCGTGGTCATCGCATCGAAGTCGACATCGTCGCGTTGTGGCGCAGTGGTGAACACCAAAAACATCAATTAAAGCGCCACTCACGCGCACGCGCACGCGATGTCTTCGTACGGCGCGCGCCCGAGTGAAGACCAAGGTACGTGTGGTGTCGATGTTTGCGCGTCGCGATCGACGACAGCGGGGACGATGGCGACGGGTGGAGGCTGAATGCCAATTACATTCTTGAGTGCGCTCGTTCGCGTGATCTTTTTAAGCGCCGCGCCGCGCGAGGCGATGGAATACTGACGTTGATCTCACGCATGGTCGTGGTACGCATGTACGCAGGGTTATTGAATCCTGAGCGCAAGCGGAAGGCGATTCCGCTCGCGTTGCAAGGGGCGGTGGTGATGGCGTTTGGGCTGACGATTGCCTATCTCATGTATAGGTTGACCTCTGACGACGACGACGACGGGAACACGATTCAACTCGTGCGAACGCCTGGATTTTAAAGTTGTATGTTAAGTTGAGTAATAGGGTGCGGCCCGCGGCGTGAATGACACGCGTCGGGTGTTTGAGCGCGTCAAATCTAGTATCAGTCTTTATGTAACATGGGGCGTATCTATCATATGGTACCTTTTCGGTCGCTAAGTCATCATAATCGTCGTCATTTTATCGTCGGCACGATTGTACTCGTCATCTGCAGTGTTTCATCTAATCGTATTGCGTCAAATCAAAGGTGAGTACTTTTGAGCACGCTTGCGACACGTCGCGCGTGACGCCGACGAGCGCATCCGCCTTGTCATAAAAGTAATCCTTCAAAGAAATAACAATCGACTGAACACCCTTGGCGCCATTGTGACCGTGCGAACGGTTTGCCATGAAACTTGCGAGCTTTTCGACGTTCACCTTGTCGAGCGCTGCATCAACTTCGTCGAGGACAAAGAACGGCGAGCTGCGATACGAGTGAATAGCAAACAAAAGCGCAACCGCGGCGATGGTCTTCTCACCACCAGAAAGCTGGTCCATGTCGCGGAAACGTTTTGTGGGCGGCATTGCAGTGTAATTCACCCCGGCAAGGAATGGGTCTTCGGAATTTTCGAGGCTCAAGTACGCTTGCCCGCCGAGGGGATGGCTCGAGCTTTGCGTCAATTCCTTGTACAAGACGTCGATGGACGCCGCGATGTGCTGGAAAGCATCGACGAAGATATTACGACGGGTTTGACGAATCTCTTCGAACGAGTCGGTTGCTTCCTTAACGCGATCCTTCGCAGCCTCGAGCTCTTGAGTTTGTACACGTTCCTTCTCTTTGAGAGTCTCGTACTGCTCGAGCGCCTTCATGTTGGGCTCGAGTCGCGCGAGCTCGACGGATAATTCCTCAATCTTGATGAGAAGTTCGTTTGCAACGCGTTCACGTTCCGACTTCAAGACATGACGTAATTCACTCGGCAAGCTAGAGTAATCGAGAACAACGTTCGCGTTTGCGGCTGACGTCGTTGCTTCATCAATATCCATCGCGTCGGGATCTGGTAACGCCGCTGCGGAACGTCCACCATCACCAATCGCGAGAACGCGAGGAAGTTCCAATTGTTCCATCTGAGCAGAAGTAATGAGATCGCTGCGAATGATACTTTGCGCGTCAATAGCGTTCTGGGCGGAAGAAATCAACTTGTCAAGTCGAGCAATTTCAGTGTTTGCCGCCGACGTCTTCTCCTTCAACACAATGAGATCAGTTTCGAGCGAATTCGCTTGCGCCTTGGCTTGCTTTTGCTCGGCTTCCATCTCAAGAAGTTTGTTCTTAGACTCCTCGAGCTCTTTGGCGGTGTTTGCAGACGAGCTCTCGAGATCGACGAGCTCTTTTTCATACTTGGCAATCAGCGCTTCGGTAGCCTTGATTGGCGCAACTGTGTCTCGGCTCTTTTCATAGTTCAACTGCTCCTTCCACTTAGAACGCTGCGATGCAAACTTACTCTTCTCCTCAGCTTGCTTTTGCTTGCGTCTCAAGTGTTCGTGCTCATACACGCGAATGTTGGCAATGTTGAGACTGGCAGCAAACGACGCGTAGATTTCATCCACGACGGCGTGAATTTGCTCGTCGAGTGCCGCGACGGCACTCACACCCTCCTTGCTCGCCTTCTTAGCCGCCTCAAGTTCGGGCTTTGCTTCGCTGAGAGACTTGACAATCACGTCCTTGTCGCGACTCAATTTGTCGAGCTTATCTTTCATCACCTTCATATCCGCTTCCGTAAACTGAATGTCCTTTTCAAGGCTCGTCTTTGAATCGAGGCATTCTTGTTCTTCAAGCATTAACGTCGTCAAATTTTTCATCGCGTTCAGTTCATCTTCAAGTTTCATCTTTTCTTGGCGAGCATTTTCAATATCCACGCGGCTGAAACGATTCGCCTTTTCGGACAAGCCAGTCGACGAACCGCCAGTGAGACGGCCATTCTTGTCAACCAAGGTACCATCCAAAGAGACGCACTTGAGACGCTGCTGACCTCCGAACGCCAACTTTTTCGCTTCCGCGTGCGTGTCGCACACGATGGTATCAGAGCACGCGAACAAAATGGCCCGTTCATGAGACTTGTCGAATTGAAGAACGTCGACGCACAAGCGCGCCGAACCGCCGAGGTGGCGCAAACGCTCATTGATTGCTTGCACCTTGATCTCCTTCAACGGAATGAACTGCATGGGCGAGATACGCTGCTCTTTCAACAATTGAATGCAAAGTTGCGCAGTTTTTGCATCCTCGACAACCACGGCGTCAGCCTCGCGTCCGAGGACGGTGATGACAGCGAGTTCGTACTTCTTTTGACTCACCTTGATGAGCTCCGTGAGTCGACCGTGCACACCAGGAAACAAACGCTTCATCGACGCAATTGCCTCGAGTGATTTAGCTTCACGTTCGTTTTGCTTGCGGTCAGCCTTGGCTTCACGAAGCTTGCCATTCAAAACTTCAATCTTCTCCTTGTACAAATCTTGTCGGCTTCGGAGCGTGCGCTTCTCCTCGACAAATCCCTTGAGCTTCTTTTCAATATCGATGAGCGCAGACGAGTTTTGCTTCGTGTTTTCCTTGAGAGATGCCAAACGATCAGCACCGCGATCCTCTTGTTCTTGCAAGAACGAAAGGCGAGACTCAAGCTCGGTACACTTGCTCGACAAACGCGACGCGGTTTCCTCATCCGCAGTAAGCTGCGCGGCGAGGGCATCGCGTTCCGTCTTCAATTTGTATGTCGCCGTCCCAGATTGAATTTTCTTCGCATTGTATTCCGCTTGCTGCTCTGGTGTGAGTTCAAACTTCTTGTCTTGCGCCGAACGCTTTTGTTGTTCCGCGTCAAAAATCTTTTCGGCGTCGTCGATATTCAACAAATGTTTCTCCATCTTGGCAATCTCCTCAGCCTGCGTCGCGGCATCGCGTTTGAGCTTGGTTAGCTGAACATTACTGGCTTCAATCTTCTTTTGCGCGCGAAGCTTTTCTTCTTTGATCTGGTTCGTGCGCGGCGCATGGTTCTCAATCTCTGCTTTGAGCTTGATAATTTTCCGATCGAGCGTCAACGCCGTCTTTGTCTTGTTGGCTTTTTCTAAGCGTTTCTCATCATATTCTTTCGTAGACGCAACGTTTGCGGCGCTATTTTCATCGCGTTGATCTTGAACATTCTTAACTTCTTCACGCATGCGCTCAATGTCGCCGTCGATGTGATAAAGCTTGAACAGCGTGCTCTCAACCTTCATGTCGTTGACGCGTTCGACGAGCGCCAAGTGACGCTCAGCCTCCTCCTTCTGCTCGCGCATTTGCTTCTTTTGAGTCATCAATGTCTTTTTCTTCGTGAAACTTGTGTGCGCTTCGTCTTCCGCACGCTGCTTGGCGCGTTCGCTCTCCGCATAACGCTCGGCGTATTCATCCGAACCAGAAATTTGTTCAATCAACGTCGTCAACTCCTTGGGCGATTTCGCCGCAACAGCCTCGATATCGCCTTGATAAACCAAAAAGTTACGCGCCTTGACCAAAATTCCATACGACTTCAACCGCTCGTTGTATTCTTCCGCCGTCATGCGCACGTTATTCACTTCAAATCGCGTCGCGCCGCTCGCTTCAATCACGCGCGTAAACAAAATCTCCCCCTCCCCCTCCGGCACGTACGCCAACGTCACCCGCGCCGTCCGTCTCGACTCACTCGCATCGGCCAAATCCACCGTATATATCAAATCCTTAAACGTCGTCCCACGCAATTGCGAACTTCGCACGCCCAACACGAACGAGATCGCATCCATCAAGTTTGACTTGCCGCTCCCGTTGGGCCCAATCACCGACGTAAACTTTTTAAATGGCCCAATCGTATGCGCACCCTTGTACGACTTAAAATTCTCCACCTCGATGCGATCAATCGAACCGTGCGCGGACTGCGCGCGAGGCACGAGCGCGCCAGACATCGTCGACATCGCTCACGAACGACGACGACGCGCTTAGAATCGCGATTCAAATTCAAATCCAAATCGATGCGCCGTCCGCACCGTCACCGTCTTCGCACGCACGCACGCACGCGCACCACCACCGACGCGAAATGAACGCTCCGCGCTCGACGCAAATCCCCCGTTCGACACTCGCGCGCTCGTGCGTCGCCTCGCGCGCGCGAATCACTGACGACCGACAGACAGACGCGCGCATCGTTTGAATTTCGCATGCGTCCGATTGACCAATCGTGACCAGGCGACGGGGGGACTCAGGGGGACTCTGACCAATCAAGACCTCGTCAACCCAAAACCGTTTGTCGCCACACCTCGGCGGTCGCATGTCGACGTCTCGTAACCGTCGCCACGCGCACATGGCGCGCGCGCTGGATGGCGACGGGTATTTCGCATCGCGCGCGATGCGGCGCCGGGCGCCGGGGTTGTTTGATACCATGGTGGGCGTGTACGCGCGACGCGAGGATGATGATGATGATGTGCGCGCTGGTGACGGTGACGATGACGACGCGGGCGAGCGCGCGACGGTGTCTGGGGCGATATTAGCGCGCGAGGACGCGAGGGAGTTTCGGGAGATTGTGACGCGCGCGCGAGAGGCTGAGGGTTTGGTGATGCGCGCGAGAGGTGAGGACGTTGATGAGCACAGGGCGTTTGGGGCGGCGTTTGGCGGCGGACGCGCGTTCGGCGCGTCTTTGCGTTCGGTGGCGTCGAGCGACGGACGCGTGAGCGAGGAGGCGTGGCGGAAGGCGATGTTTGAAGGGTGGGGCGTCGATACGCGCGATGGTGGGTCGAATGACGACGCGCCGCACGCATCGGCGGCGGCGAAGCGCGTCGACGACGACGCGGAAGCCGAAGAGACGCGAGAGCGCTCGACGTTCGTGCTCGATATCGACGACTATCGCGCCTCGGAGGGTACATCCACCGCATACCTCTCGCAACACGAGTACGCGCAGCGCATGGCTGATTTTGAGCGCGTGATGCGTGAACGATTTTTAGCGGGCGAAGACGAAGGTTTCGATTACGCCCGCGTGGACGCCGACGCCTCGCTCGACGACCACTGGGCCAAAGAAATCGAACGCGATGCCGAGGATAGATACTTTGACCAAGACGACTAATACTATAGCCTATGTTGCGTTTTAGACAGACATGTAATACTCTGAATGTACGAATAGTAGCCGAAAGCCGGACGACATGTAATCGCTCGTCGTAATCCAGTGTCAAAAAATGTTCCAATCAGAGGCGAAATCTCGTGATTCAAGCCCGCAGAGTTGACCTCGCGCGAGCCCGTGGATTCGCACGCACACGAGCGCGCGACGATCGCGACGGCGGCCTCGACGCGCACATCACGCGTCTCAACCTCGCACGCGCGCGATGCAGCGCGATAAGAATGAACAGGCGTTGACCGACTTGAGCCGTTTACCAGGGAATAAACAATGCGTCACGTGCACCGGCCCTGGATCACTCGTACGTGCGCGAGCGCGCGAATACATGGAGCGTTTGCACGTCGTGTGGTCTCTGTCGTCGGTGTAGAGCGCGGGAGACGACGCGCGCGCGATGCGTGGAGTGATTATGTTGAGATGACTGACGGCGCCGTCGACGTTTCGCGTAGGCACCGCGCTCGGTGTGCGTTCCTTTGGGTATATTCGTCTGCACGCGGTGTTCTGGAATATTGTACGTTTCTAGTCGTCGTGTGCGCGGTGTGCTCGCGTCGAACGAGCGTGGCGTCGGCGTGAAGCGCGAGTGGGTTTCGCGCGCGTACGTTATCCGACGACTGACTGAGAAAACAAAAACACTTTGCGAGCGCAGGCGAGACTTTAATTTTAGAATCAAGAGCATCAGTGCCTCGACGTTTACGAGTGAGGAAGTGGAGATTTTGCGTAGGAAAGGAAACGATGAGGCGCGTCGCACGTATTTAGCTGCATGGGATCCTAGCTATCCGTTGCCGACGTGCGGCGACGTGGTGAGGTGCAAGGCGTTTATTAAACAAGTCTTCGCGGAGAAAAAGTATCACATCGATCAAGGGGCGCCGCCAGCGGTGAGCACGGCGAGACCGACGGCAGTGCCTGCGTTGGCGACAACTTCAGCGCCGGATTTGTTCGGAGGTTTGTTCGACTCGCCGACACCGTCCGCGGCACCGCAGCAGCAACAACACGCTCCACCTCCGGCGTTTGGGGGCTCAGATTGGAGCTCGTTCGATGCGCCGCGGCAACCAGCTGCACCGCCGGTACAGTTCAACATTCCACCGCCGGCAAGTGCGCCGGCCACGGTGACTGCTACGGGCGGGTTCTTCGCTCCACCGCCCGCTCCAGCGCACTCGGCGTACGCGGCGCAAGCACCAGTAGCCCAACCAGCGACGGCACCACCGACTCAACAAGCCGACTTATTCGGTGGGTTGACGATAGAAACACCAGTTAAAGAGACGCCAGCGTTAGAGCAGGCGGCGCCAGCGGGGCCTACAACCCGCGCGCCTTTA
>JACLAB010012616.1_pt1 | contig 22690 bp, 30 predicted proteins | sample 8027921 | NCBI WGS metagenome assembly JACLAB01 (sample SAMN15725117, study PRJNA655200) | protist metagenome | isolation source: fluorescence activated cell sorting (FACS) single amplified genomes of... | place: USA: West Boothbay Harbor, Gulf of Maine | collected 2000-07-19
AAACCATTCTATGCAGCAAAAATTCCTGAGTCACGTGTTGATGAAGCCTTCAGTTGGTTGAGAGGTAAGGGGTTCGAAGATATTATCAAGAACACCGTTACCGCATCATTCAATAGAGGACAAGACAACCAAGTCTCTGAATTGATAAAGGTCTGTGAGGATCATGGATTCAACTATAATAAAAAACCGATCAGCAAAAAGAACAAAAAACATTTTAGGATTAGGAAAACTATCCCATATAAAGCGTATACTAACAGGATCCCCAATAACAAAATCTCCATTGGATCTATTTACACAATGTGCGTTCTTAAGTCCAGAATTATTAGGTTTCAGTAGTTACTTAGCTTTTAGAAATAGATATGCTGAAATGACAGATATTCCAGTAGGCTCGGGTAGGTTTATTTCAGTACCTAAATACTACAAAAAATTAGAAGAGTTAGAGGAAAAAATGAAAACTTTTGCTACCAGAATACGTAAAGATCAATGCTTAGATCTTAAACCAAAAGTAAGATTAAAAAGATACATAGAACTTGAGGGGGAAGGTAAAAAAATATATGAAAGATTAAAACATCATGCCTTAGCTATTGTCGAGGACAGTACAGTATCTTTCTCTAATAAATTAACAGAGATTATTAAACTACACCAGGTGTGTAATGGTTTTACAAAAAATGATGACGGTGTTGTAATACAATTACACAAATCAAAATTAAATGCTTTAGATGAAATCTTAGAAGAAACTGATGGCAAAGTTATTATATGGGCTAATTATTTATATAACATCCATGAGATAAAAGATTTTCTTATAGATAAATATGGTCCAGAATCTACTGTAAGTATTTTTGGAGAAGTCAGCGTAGAAGATAGAAAGAAAGCTGTAGAGAGAATACAAACAGATCCCAAAACAAGATTTTTAGTAGGTAACCCAACAACAGGAGGTTTTGGTTTAACTCTTACTGCTTGTAATACAGTTGTGTACTATTCTAATAATTATAACTTAGAAGTCCGAATGCAATCAGAAGACCGTGCTCATAGAATGGGCCAAAAAGGTACTGTTGTTTATATTGATATTGTAGCAAAAGGTACATTAGATGAAGCTATCATGAAGTCTCTAACCAGCAAAGGAAAACTTGCTGCTAAAACTTTAGGTGAGGAAGAGCTTAAGAGTTGGTTACTATGATTATTTTTGGATACCCTATACACCGTAAACATAATAAAAAAGTTATTAAAATAGTGGTGGGAGTAATTATTTTAATTATTGTTGCGATAGTTTATTAAACTGTTCTACTCTTTCTAAAAATTTATCTCCGTATTCTTTTAAATCAGCTTCATTCATTTTAAATTCTTGATATTGAAGATCTCTTGTACAGATAGAAATTACACCTTGTTCTATAGGTCCATAATTTTTAGTGTGTGCTAAATAATAGGCTCCAAGTTGATACTTATAATCATCGACCCATTCTTCTTTTTTTGGTTTGTTCGATTGTTTCCAGTCTACAATACTGGGCTTTCCATAAGCTACACACGATAAGTCTGCAGTACCTGCAAATTTATTTTCATACTCTAAACTTATTTCATTACCCCATACCTCATCTATTTTAATATTATCTAAAATTGTTTTGGCCATCATTCTAGGTTTATTACCTTCTTCAGTGGCATTGTAATAACCTTGTCCTGTTAAGTGATATTCAAGAACTTGGTGCATCTCTGTTCCAATAGTTGAAGCTTGTCTCATTATTCTATCAGCCTCGGCATCCCCAACTTTCCTTCGCCAATTATCTAAAAAACGTTTGTCTTTAGTTGCGCTAAGTATAGTTGTTACACTTGGAACTTTAATATTATCTACTAAATATTTACGTCCTGTTGTATCTGAAAATCTATTGTAATGTTTGTAAGGGTATTTTTTGATTAACTTCATGTAAGATTACTTACATCATATTTGCTATTAAAGCTAGAATAATCGCACCACCAGCTGCCATTAACATTTTTTCTAATCTTAATATTCTATCTTTTATTTCTTTTATTTGTTCAAAAGTTTGTCTTTGCATAAGTCTACAAATCTTTTCGTGATTATCTATTCTAGTTGATGCAGATGGTTTAGACACGTTTCATACCTCTCTGTGCTATTGCAGCTCCCGTTGGATCGTTAGGAAACAATGCTTGGAATTGTTGTGGATTCACTTGTCCGGTGTTCGGTGACACTGGTGCTTGAGGCGCTTGAGCTACTGGGTCTTCAAGTTGTAGGTCAGCCATAATCATAGACTTTTCTTCTGCTTCGATTGGAGCTTCTTCAGTATCAACCATAGCCTCATTGTTAGTAGCTGTTTGTAAAAATTGTACTGCGTTGTTATCTGTTTGTAAGTTTCCTGAAGTACCTGAGTAATCTTGAGCGAACATAGTTTCAAAATTGTTTTTAGGGATTGTATTTTCGTCATAGATAGGTGCTGGGACTTTTGCATCTAGTTGTCCCATTCTTTCAGTAATTTCTTCTGGTGTTACAGTTTTAGGATCAACTCTTGGTATATCAGCATCACCTTCATTTAAGTAATTAACTAATCTTGCAAAGGCTTCTCTTTTTTGTGTAAGGCCAAGTCTACCAACAACGCCTGGCGACTTTAAAATATTTGCAGCTGTTTGAATATCTCTACCTTTAAAGTAACGTCTTCCGATACCAAGAACTCCTGGTACACCATTACCAACCTTTTGACCCATTAATAATTTAATTTGTTCATCAGGGTTTAATGCATCATTAAAAGCTCTCATAGCTATAGGATCTGTAAGTATTTGACCTGCACGTCTACCAAGTAAAATAAATAGTGCTGGTGCAAATGGGTTAACAGCTGCAGAACCTCCAAGAACTAAAGCTCCTGTGAATGAATTAAGTCCACCTAATTGTAATCTTCTTTGCATAAAAGTAGATGTATCAGCAATAGGAGTATCCGATATTGCTTTCATATAAGTTAAAAACTTTTCAAATTCTTTAGATTGAGCTCTACCACCAAGGATAGATATCATTTTTTCTTTAGCTACATCATCTGTAGCATCTCCAATCCCAAGCTCTCTCATAAATTTATTTATGTTAAAACTTGATGTGTCTTTTGGACTAAATCTTATTTTAGTTGCATCAAATATATTAGTTCCACCCTTAACTTTATCGATACTAAAATCTACAACATCTCCTTTTTGAACCATAGATTCCATAACATCTACTGTTCCGTTGATACCTGCTCTAACTGTTGAATCATTCATGATTTCATCAATCATCGTTCTACCCGCAGGAGATGAAGCTGAATCAAATCCTTTATAAAATGAATTGAACATCCATCTAGCTTTTGCTGCATTGTATAATGCTTCTCCACCACCTTTTGTAACACCTATTGCTTGACCAGTTTTTTTAGATGTTATTTTGTCGGCACCCAATAATTGTCTAAATTGTTTAATCGCTGTTGAATCACCACGTGTAAATACATCATTTGCTAAATCATTAAAAAATCTTTGTGCTTTTTTCTTTTCCATTGAACCAATTCCAGCTAAGGCTTTGTTAGTAAATGCTGTTGCGCTGTATTCTTTAAATACTTTTGTAGCATTTGCTCTTTGATAGAAGTTCATTAACGTAGAGAAAGTGTCATTTGCACCATATAATTTATCTCTTAAACCTTCTGATGCTTTAATTTTTAATGCCATGTCTGCTTCTGCTGCAGCAGGATTTGTTTTTTTTAATGTTTCATAAGCAGCTTTAACCGTATCATCTTTTAAAAAAGTTTCTTTTGTAATATTTCCACCAAATGAATTAAGATCATTTTCTAAAGCTTCTCTTATAGACCATAGGGTTGGTCTTATATTGTCATAAGTTGTTTCTCCTATTGCTCTGTTTAATGTTTCCATCATTCCTTTGTATTGTTTCGGTGTTACAAAGTCGTCAATCTTGTTCATGTATCTAAAGAATAAAGCTAATGGATCTCCTGTCCCTGTTAATTTTTCTATAGCTTTCATATCAATATTACCTACAGTATCTTCTGCGTAACCTCTTATTCCTGGATATTTCATAGAAAGTTCATCCACATAATTTTTAGCCATAAATTTTACATGACCCGTAGGAATAACTTTTGGATTACCTATTGTATCTGCTAAAGTATCAAAAGCTTTATAACTTGCGTTAATTAAATTACTATTTTCTATAAATGCTTGTTCAGCTTGTTTCCAAACCGTAGCTGATAACATTCCTGTTTTAACAAGTGGGCCATATTTTAATACATCATTGTTTAAATAATTTCTTCCAGCTGCTTGTTCTGCTCCTTGTAGAGCTTCTTTCCCAATACCATTAATAAAAGGCATAATACCAAGTACCTTAAAATACTTAGCAGCAAAACCACCAAGAAGACCTGTACCTTCTTGTGCAGTCATTACCATAGGAAGTGGTAAACCTTTATCTCTTGCGATGTTTACTAATTCTTTTGCATCTTTTGATTTAGCACCAATCATTAATCTTCCAACTTTACCTAAACCTTTTGTAATAACCGGTGTCAGTGCTGCGGCACCAGCGTTCCAAGCTAAAGCTGTAAACATAGAGTCCGCTGCATTAGCCATCATATCTGTATTAACTTCTTTTGGACTCATGTTTTCCATATCAGAAGCTATTGCATCCATTGCAGCAACTCCAACAGTTTCATTTAACATATCATAAGTAACTGAACCTGCTCCTGCTCCTGCAGTACCACCTAATACAGAGTATACTTCTGCTCTTCCAAGTGGACTAGCCAATACTCTACCAACAGTCGGATCTGCTACTTTAGCCAATAATTTTGTAAGGCCACCTAATAATTTAAATCGTCCTGGTAGTCTTGCAGTTAATTTATCTGAAAAGTTGCTAAACATTTTAGTTCTAGCAAACAAACCCGTTGATTTATCTCCAGGTACTTTCGATTTAGCTGCACTAAATATTTTTTTTCTCATTGCAACATAAGGTGTAATTGATCCTATAAGATCTCCAGCAAGGACTGCTTCTGATCTACCATCTAATGAGCTTCCTGTTTGTTGTAATCTTACACCAATAGGATTTTTTACTGCTTCATCCATTGTAGCTACGTCTTTTGCTGCACCAGCTCTTTCGGTTTGTAACTCATTCATTGAAGGACCTGTAATTAGTCCTCTTTTAATAGCTTCGTCTACTGCTAGTTTTTGTCTTGAATTTAATTTACTAGGATCAAAAGTATTATTATTAATTTGATCTTGAATTTCTTTTAAGGAAGCCATTAGTTTATCCCTTCAATAATATTTTCTATCTCTTCTAAACTTAAATCTTGTGAAAGTTGTGAAGCAACTCCGCCTTCACCTTCAAATACTTCAAAGTTTTTTAGTCTTCTTAAATCTTTAAGAGTGTTTTCTAATCCACCCGCAACTGTATATAAACTTTCTTGTCTTCTAATATCAGATTCAAGTTGTCTTCCAATAGCTTCAATAGAAGCTCTAACGTCTTTAGAAGATCTACCTAATGAGAATATGTTTACAATTTCTTTAGCCGCGTTAACGTCTCTTTGTGTTAATCTATCTTGATCTTTAAAGGTGTTTGCTAGTGCGTATGTTAATGTAACTTCTTGTACAGCAAGTTTTTCTTGTTCTTCTCTAGATAATCCAGAAAGCATACCTCTGTTTTTTAGTCTAGCTTTAGCTTGTTTAATTAAATTTTTACTATCTAAATTTTTCTTAGCTGCTTCTTTACCTTCATCACTTAAATCAGGATCTCTATCTATTGCAGCATACTCATCAGCTTGAAGTTCAGAAACTTTTTGTTCTAGTGCATCTAAAGACATTCCAGATATTTCAAATCCAAAAACTTCTTTCGCAACACCACTTAATCTTCTAGTAAATTGATCAATTTGTAATCCAGCACCGGCTTTAACTTTATTACCATCTTTATCTATTTGATTTAATGTTTTTAATACATCTCTTGTAACAGATAATGCATTGTATCTGTTTCCAAGTACGTCTTGAATATCAAATAATCTTTTGTCTACACTATTTTGTTCTAAGAAATTTTCATATTGACCAATAATTTGACCGTCACTATCAGCAATTGGTCCTCCTTGTGATACCGGTACAAACTGTTCTCTACCATCTGGTCCAATACCTGCTGCTATTTGTTTCGTGCCATCTTTTAAAGTGTAGCCTTTGTAATTTCTTAATCTACCATCAGCTCCTCTAATTTGAATTATTCCTCCAGTTCTATCAGGACTTTCCGCTACTGCATTTTCATTAACAAATTTCATGTGATCTACTGCAGCATTAAGTGATGCTTCTCTGTTTCGAGCTCTAAGCTCACCTTCTTTTAATTTTATTGTTGCATAGTTATTTACTGCAGGGCCTATTGCTTGACCAAATACTTCCATGGCTCCGCCAATACCAGCTTTTGCTGTAGTACCGGTTAATAATCCTGAAGCAAGGTTAGCTAAGAATACTAAATTAGCCTGTGATCCTTCACCTTTAAATATTTCTTCTTGGTATTTTTTAGCAAGTGCTATTGTTTTATTAAACTCAACATCATCAGAGGGACCACCTAATGCTATTTCATTATTTCCTTGAGCCGTGCTTTCTGCTTTTTGTGCTTTTTTTTCTGGAGCAGTTGATAAAGCTTCCGCTTCTCTTCTTTCTCTATCTTCAGTTTTAGTATTTGTGTAATTAGTAATCCCATCGTCACCTGGAGCCGGTGGAGTTCCACCTGTTAATGTGTTTTCTTGTATAGTATCTAAATTAGCTATGTCTTGATCATTAGCATCTTGTAACAACTCGTCGCCTTCAGCTTTTAATTCTTTTGATTTAACTCTCATACTGGGTCTTCCCGAACCTGGTCCTTCTTTAGGGGCAGCTGCTGACTTTTTTGTGTCAATTGGTTCGGGTGTTTTTGGTACAAACTTACCAAATAATTCTTCGTCTGATACATTCATATAATCAGTGGCAGCGTTTCTTTGTTCTATTTCAAAGGCTTTTCTTTCTGCAGGAGACATTGCATTAATTCTTGCTCTTTCTTTTACACCTGCATCGTATAATTTTTTTCCTCCGTAAGCAGTTCCTAAGATAGCAAGGCTTGGTAAAGTACCTAAACCTGCTACAGCAGGTAACATCCTTGCTGCTGCATAACTTCCACCTAACCCAAATCCCATTCGTCCTACTGGACTTTCAATACCCAAACCTTGTGCAACTTTATCACCTGCATAATAACCACCAAGTATAGCAGGATTTACAGTTTGTCTTCCCAAACTTTTTATTCCTCTTACAGGTCCACTTACTTTAAATCTTTCAAAAGCAGTAGGTGGTTTTCTAATTGCCGGAACTGGTGCTGCAGTGTATGGTTGTCCAACCATAACACCTGTATTTGCATTAATAGTTTTAAGCACACCTTTTCTCAAAGCTTCTTTTCTAAACAGAGGTCTATTTAAAACTTTGTTAAGTGACATTTAAAATCCTATGTTTGTCCGGCTACCGGTGGTTTCATACCTTGAAATGCTGTGAATGCAGAAATACCTGTACCAACAGCTTGAGCTAGTGGACTTTGTGTTGGTGCACTACCCATTGTAAGTTGTGAACTAGATTTAGGACCCGCAGCATACAAGTTAGATAAAAACTCAGCTCTTTGGTAAGGTTCATATTGTTGTTGTAAAGTTGATTGTCTTTGTGCATCAAGTACTTGTTGTGCTAGTTGTCTTTGAACACCCCCCATGGACATCAGTTGATTAATATCCCCTTGAGCCATTTGTTGTTGACCCATACCCATTTGACCTAGTTGTTGACCAGCAGCTAAACCTGTTCTTTGTTGGTTTTGCGCTGCGGATAAAGCAGTGTTGAATCCTTGTTGTTGTGCTGTACCCATAGCACTTAAAGTTCTTCCCTGTAGTTCTGCTTGTTGAACTCCTTCTCTACCACCACCAAAAGCTCCTGATCCTATAGCTTGTGCTCCTAGTTGGTTTTGCATCATTTGGCCTTGTCTTGCAATTTCATCTGTTACATAACTTTGATATGGATTTAAATATTGATTTATTTGTTGAGCACCAATTGGAGCTGCTGAAGCATTAATTTGATTAATACCTTGCTGAACAGTTCCAGCGCCAACACCTGTCGTACCGGCAGCTGTTAGTCCTTGTTGCTCTAATGCACCTAAGCCAGCTACTTTATAGTCTGGAAGATTAATAGGTTTTCCAGCGACTTGTCTCGCAAGGTCCATTAACTCTAGTTTTCTCTCTTCTATACCTGGAGCTTCTCTAACTATCTGTGTTTGTACTGCTGGGGCTGATCCACCTGATGATCCACCTCCTCCTCCTCCGAAAAAACTCATATTTTTATCCTATCCATTTTTCTAGTTGAACATGTTTCTTTTTCCATCCCCATTTTTTGGAAACTTTTTCCCAACCGGGTCTGGCCATTATACTCATTCTTTTACATTTATTAACTGTTGCAAAATCTGTAACGAATTTAATTAAATTATCTTCCCATAATTCTCTTCTTTTTCCTGTACAAATTACTATTTCGTATTGGTTATAATTTGGCATAACACCAATCCTACCAACACAAATTCCAAAAACTTTATTTTCTTCAAACTCATCTGATCCAAACATAACCCAACATTGCATCATGTCTTTTTTTAATTGTTCCATTACCCAAGCAGAGTCTGCATACTTACCAGAAAATGCTAAAGCTTCTGCTATCATAAACTCAGCTAACGGCCAAAATCTTTCAATATCTTTAGGCTCTAAAGGTAAGATACTTACTAAAGGTTTAATTTGTTTTTTCTTTACTGATGCCATTTCTATCCTTTAATAAATCAAATACTCTTTTGTATCTTTTTTGTTGTTCGTAGAAATATTGGGCACCTTTTTCTCTCATATCTTTCATACTATTTGGATTTCCTCCAGCTATGATTCCAGCACCTAACACTCCATCGGCTCTTGTTACAAACTCTCCGTCTGCTAATTGAGCTAACATTGTATCCTCGTCTTTATCTCCTACGCCTGCTCCGTCTTCTACATAACCAGATGCTCTAACATAATTGTTAGCATCGTTTTCGTCATGTGAAACTTTTGATGGAAGATAGTTAATACCACCTTCATTAAATTTTTTAATGTCTGCTATCCCACCTGTTTTTAATCTTCTAACATCCATTGAGTAAGGACCTAATCTTGGGTTACCAATTCCTGCTTCTTCGGGAGAGTAAATTTTTTCGTATGCTTTTTCTTGTCCGGTTTCCGGGTCTATGTAAGAATAGCCAGGTCTGTTTTCTTTCATGTTTAAGTAACTCATGTTATACCCTGGGGTATACATATCTACTGGTTTTTGATCAAAAGCACCACCTAAAAAAGTACCAGCACCTATTAAAGCGGATATTTTTCCTGGACTGTAACCACCATCCTTATTCATCAACATCATTTGTTTTAATTCTTCTAAACCAAATTGTTTTTTACCCTCTTCTAAAGCAGCTTGTTTTGCTATTTCTGCTGCGGTTGTTGAAGCACCAATTTGACCTGCAGCGAAAGGAGAGTTAGCCGCAACAGTACCTGTAACAGCACTATTAGATAACATTGCTGGCGCTGATGCTGATACGCCTGGTATCATTCCTGCTAAATTGTAACCACCATAAGCTCCTGCGGCAGCTCCAAAAAGTCTTCCTATTCCAGAAGCTCCTGATTTTTTTGCGCTTCGATACCCTTGGTATCCTCCATATAATGCTGCAGCAATTGCTAGTGGATTTGCCATATAAATAAATTCTCCTAATTAAGATCTTAAGTATAAAATAATACCACTTTACTAAAGAGTTTTCAACTCGTCCATAAACTTACCTTCATATTGATGTTCACCAATATGAATGATTGTAGAGTCTACATAAGCGTGGCATTTACCCCCTACATCCTTCCAAAGTTTACAAAAAGAGAAGTCTTCTCCCATATAAGTTTTAGTCACAGGATCGTGAATAGTATCAAAAAAATTCCACATGTTAGGCCTATCTAAGTACTCCCCGTTAATAACAGTTTTTTGTACGATACCTTTATCGGGATATTCTTTAATCATTTTATCAAATACACTTCTTTTAATCATCATACACCCTGTTGGACTATGCGTAACTTCCATCACACCATTATCTAGTTTTATGTCTTTAGAATTTTCTACTTTCATGGGGTAAGTATTAAAAGCACTTTTTAAATCATCAGGTGTTTTAATTTTACCTTGTTTAATTTTTTCTATAGCCTTATCCCACATAATTGTTTTTAAAGGATAGGGTATGGATAATACATCTTTATCTTTTTGTAGCATTTTCATTATATCTCTTGAATCAAAATAAATATCAGAATCGATAAATAGTAAATGGGAAAAATCAGTATCTAAAAAAGCAGATACACATAAGTTTCTACCTTGAGTAACTAAGGATGATTTTATTAAAGAAAAAGTAATTTGTATATTACTTTTAATACATAATTGCTGTAACTCTAATAAAGCTTGAGTATAGTGTATAGAGCACTCACTGTGTACTGGAGTTGCAACCATAATAGAATAAGGAGACTTTGGTTTCCGTTGTCCGGTGTCCTGTTTCCATAATGGAGTAATCGCTTTTTCGTAAGGTTGTGGTTTAACTTTTAATTCTTTTAACGTTTGATAAGTATCTTCATTTATTGTTTCGTTCACTTATGGCTCCTTTCAAAAAGCTTGTCCATTCCATTCCTTTTTTATCCCAACTGTAAAATCTTTTATAGAACTTTTGTTGTTCTGCTAAATGTGTCTGTATAAAATCTTCATGTAAATATCCAGCTGCAACTTCAATAGCTGCTGCTGTATCCTTAGCCATTGTTTCGTAATTATTAGAGTAATTAACGTACACAGGCCATTCGGCACAAGTTTCATAAAGAGCTCCAAAGTTATTGGTTATTACATGAACTCCTGATGCTAAAGCCTCTAGTGCAGACGCACAAGAAGTTTCTTCGAATATACTAGGATACACAAACATGTCGTAGTTAGGCATCATCTCTCTAATGTATTCGTTAGGTTTGTAACCTATGTAATTTACATTAGTAAGTTTCTCTGCCTGTTCGTATAAAGGTTTAAATTGTTCGTCATTAGCTTTTTTAAAAGCATCTCCGTATACTTGTGTTGAGCTATAAACATCTAATATAATATTAGGGTTTTTTATTTCCTGCATTGCACGTAACAATACATTTAAACCTCTCCAAGGTGTGCAGTGGTGTATTAGTTTTATAGGCTCACCTTTTTTATAAATCTTTCTTATTGGAAAATCTTCAACACCATTTTTAATAACTAAACAACGATCTGAAGGTACATCAAAGAAGTATCTAAATTTTTCATAATTCCAATGACTGTTAAATACGTACCAATCATATTCTTTATGTCTTGCTTTATTACCAAAAAATTCTTGAAGATTAGGTTGATCCCAAGAATTTTTTTGCCAAAGTATATTTACTTTGTTTGGGTCAATTGGAACTTTACCAGGGATTGATGTACAAATTTGAACTTGATTTAGTATCTCTTTATCTACATACTTATGGAGCATCTCCATTTGAATTTCAGTTGCACCTCTAGGATCCATTATTTTTTGGTAGCAGCGCCCATAGTAACTTTAGTAACTTTAATTTCAAGGTCTTGTCTAAAGTCATCCACAGTAGTGTCAGTATTGGGGTCAGCAACATCGTTATCAAAATCAGTTTTACTAGCATATACTTTGCCTGTTCTTTTATGTTTAATAATTTCTTTTGCTTCTGCGGGTATTTTAATTAAATCAGACATTCTTTTTTATACCTTTATTAACAATTTTTGTCTAGCCTTTTCCTTGGCCCTTGTAACGTTTTAATCTTTTTTGACGTTTCTCACTTTTCGATAATGATTTTTTATGTTTTCGAGGACCTCTCTTTTTAGGCTTATCTCTAGTTACAAAGTCTTTAAATTTTCTAGCCATTTTCCTGTGATCTATCTATCAAAGCATAACTTACAGCACCTGTAATCTCATTAGCTGTTCCCGCTTGTAGTTTTAAAATATCGTTAGCTTCCATATTTAAGGTATTACTTACCATATTTGTATATTCTGCTGACAAAGTTGCATGGCTTATCTCAATGTCTGATCCACCAGATTTTTGCAAGTAAGTATCTAAGACCACACCTCCTCCGGCCTTATGACTAGCCTGCACTGTTTTTACAATAATAGTCGCATCACTAGGACATGTTAAAATAGTAGTAAGATTAGTTGTAGTTAAATCAAATGTTTCGCTTTTGTATCTTATTGTCATGACATAAAGTAATTAAAGGAATCTTGTTCGTTTTTCAAGTCCTGTTGATAAGAAGTATTCAATTGGTTTTCAACTGTTGCTATTGCTTGGTTAATTTGTCTAAAACCTTCAGTTGTGTATTCTGCAGGTGGTTCAGGTACGTATACATTTATTTTAGCCATTATCTTTTTCCATCGGGGTTAACGTCTGCTCTAAAGGTACCAAATCTCCAAGTTTCATTTTTTGCAGTATTTTGTATTTTAATATTAGCCAATCTTCCTCTAGCACGTGTGTCTATTTTTTCTGTATTAGCATTTATTGTGAAAGGACCTAGTTGAGAAGAGGTTCCAGAATCTACAGGATAATTTTTTAAAAATATTGTAACTACTGCATTCCCTTGAAGATTTTTAAAATCGGGTAGAAATCTACTTACTCTTAACATATTCTCTCCATCACCTCCAGTAGGTAAATCAAAATCTCCTGATTGAATATACGCTGGAATAGCTGTCTCTGTTCCGTTCAAAGCTATTTCATTATTTCCCACTTCATGAGCATAATATAAAGAAGAGCCAAAGGTATTAGTTGCACCACTTAAATTTGAAATCGTTGGTACATCTGTTGAGTTATATTCTGTTGCATAAGGTACATCATAAGTACTAGCGTCTGCATAAGAACTTCTAGCTAAAGTCATAACAGACCAAGTATTCTCTACATAATTATAAACAACCGATTTATTATTTTGAACTGCTGGACTACCTAAGGGAGTTCCTGCTGGATAAAACCAAACTAGTTCATTGAATAAAGAGTTGTGTGATCCATATATAATTTCGTTAGAAGAGTAGTTTATACCTTCATTAGATCCGGTAGTCGTGAATACAAAATCTTCAACAAGTGATGGAAGTAATTTAACCGTACCATCAAATACAAAGAAGCCTCCTCCTGCACCCATCCAGAAAACTTTACCGTCTGCATAAACAGCAGCATGTTGTCCAATACACCCACAGTTAGAACCTACTTGTCTTATTGAGAAAGTAAAAGGGGGTCCTACAAACTGCATTTGATAAGCAGCTTGGTCTGTTAAAATTAAGTTGTAATCTTTACCTGAAATAGCAGCTACAATTTTATTTCCTGTATCTAATCTAAATGTACCTGCAGTATTGATTGAAGTTGGTTGATAAATATTATAATTTTCTTGATCACTAAATCTAATAAACATCGGATCTTGTGTAGAAACATTTCCAATAGTTGTTTCTGTTCCAAAGTGAACTACGTGTCTATCTCTATCTGAAGTAATAGTTAATCTTGAAGATGTTGGAGCACCTACCATAATACTTGCTCTTTGATCTAATGGGTTTGACACACCTGGATTCCAAGTAAATGTTTTACCATCTTTAATCGTTGCTATTAATTGTTCTCCAAAGTTATCTAAAGACCATGAACCTGGATCTAGAATAATAGTTGAACTCGTTGTTCCAGAACCCCAAGTTAACCTACTCCAATTACCTGTACCCCAACCATAACCATAAGTTTGAATTGTAGGACCTATTTCTTCATAAGGGTTTATACTAGCTGATCCTGTGGACGACATAGGTGTTCCAGTTTCAGTTGTCTTCATTTGAATTGTAAATGAGTCTGCATCTGGAACAGATAATATTTCAAAAGTAAAACTTGTAAAATCTGTATCAATAAATGATGAAGTTCCTGGAATCGTGACACTTGTAAAAGTAATATACTCACCAAGATCTAAAGAATGGGAAACTTTATTAACAGTTACTATATTTGAACTTGAGGTAGATGTAAAAGTTGCACCTGTGATTGCTGTTGCTAGTGGAGTAATATCGTAAAATTTATCTTCGTAATAAATGTATAATGCTTTTGATGTACCTAGTGCTGCGTATCTTCTACCTTCTAAATCATTCCAAGTATGTTGAGCACGTGTGGGTCCTGCAATAGTTTCTTGCCCAATGGCTGTATAACCCCCTATTTTTTCTGGTTGACCATATCTAAATCTTACAAAGTCTCCATCTATCCACTGTCCTTCAGCTCCTGATGGTGTGTCTGCTTTGTTAATTCCTGGGACTATTCTTACATTTGTTAAAGGCATGCAACCATTTTACATCATTTTAAAGCTTCATCCAAGTCGCAGGAGAAGGTATATTATGTTCTGATTTAACACCCTCTTTCATAGTGAGCATGATATCCCCTGAAATAGATAGTCTTGGAGTATCTTTATTATTCTTCCCAGTTTCATGAAAAATCATAGAGGGAAAGATAACTACATTACCAGTTTCCGCAGGATACTCTGCTTTACCATAATTATTCTGATCCCACTCTGTAAAATAAGGATCTCTCTTTGGTATAGTTAACCCTACTTTATGAGCATCATCATCAAGTAAAAAAAGATTACCTTGTTCATGTGATTGAGGGTAATAGACAAAACTAAAATGACTACTCATGTGCCTGTGGTAAGATATGAATTGTTCTTTAGCAGATAGAGTTGCCCAAGATTTTGTAATATAAACTTCAAATAAATCTAAGTTATATTTTTGTGCAGACAAACAACCTTGTATGACTTTAGTTAACTCAATATATAATTCTTTAAATCTTTTATCTAAATGAAGATTGTCATCAATTGATTGTAGTTCTTTTGGTTTTACATCCGTGGTCCGTGAATACTGGGAATTGGTTGGTGTAATATCTTTAGTGATGATTGGTACAATTTTTTTATTAATCTCTTCAAAGTTTTCTATCTTAGTTATGTATACAGGATAACCAAACCATTTAGATATATTTGCCATAAGGCACTATACTAATTTACTCTTAAAAATCTATATTTAATTTGTCCCGCTCCACCTGCGCCCCCTTGAGTAGATCCAACACCAGTTACTTGAGCAGATCCACCACCACCACCGGAACCTCTAGTTCCCGCTGATCCTGATGTCCCAGATCCAGATGAAGAACCTCCAGCACCTCCTGCAACATTCCCTGAAAAAGAAGCAGCACCCGTTGATCCACCAATTCTACAGTTATCTCCGCTACAGTTTCCGTTATTACCACCTGTTGCACCATTTCCATTTCTATTAAAGATACCTACTGGACCAGAGTTATTTGAAGTAACTGATTTTGTAACACCATCACTATCTCTAAAATTTCCAGATGTAATAGGAGATGCATTAATAGTTCCAGTACCCGCACTTCCTGCTGTGTTTGATCTTAAAGGTCCTTGTACTCCACCTCCAGAACATGAAGCTCCACCACCACCTCTTAATGTAAAAATAGCGCCTGTAGATGAACCAGATAATGTTGTATTAGATCCTCCACCAGCACTTCCACTATAAGTACCTGTGCCCCTAGCACCTCCAGAACCGATACTGTAAGAAATTGTCTCTCCTTGTGTTACAGAATATATTTCATCTGAAACGTAAGCACCTGAACCACCACCTGCTCCTGCAGATTCACCCCCCGCTTTATCGTAGTCAACACCTCGCATAGCACCTCCACCTGCTCCAACACCTGCTTGAATATGAATTGCATTAGCACCTTGTGGTACTGTAAAAGTACCTGACCCAGAGTTTCTAGTTACAAAAGATGTTGCAGTAAAAGCTGCGAATACTAATTCCCAAGTACCTGATTGTTTTGCGTAAATCTCATCAGCTTCTCTCCAAGTACCTGATACTTTTCCGTAAGCATTTTCTATCTCTTGAAATGTTCCTGATACTTTGCCATAGGTATTAGCCATTTAAAACCTTATGAATATTTAAACCAAATATCTCCATCATTACCACCTGAAGGAGAAGAGGTGCTTATTGTAAATTTTCTTTGAAGCTTTGCAGCAGTTACTGCATTATTTTCTATTTTTGCTTCTGTTATATTAGCGTCTATAATTTTAGCACTTGAAATTTGATTGTTAGAAATATTAGCAGTTAAAATTGCATTATCTGCTATTTTAGCATTCGTAATAGAATCGTCATTTATTTGTAAAGTTCCAATAGTTCCGCCTAAAGTGTTAAGTGCTACTTCATAAACATTAGTTCCATCGGAAAAACCTCCGTGCATTTTACCTTCGTCTAAAGTAAATCCAGTTCCTGACACTGTTTTAAAAGTTAAAGAATTTGCACCGTGAGTAGTTGCATCTTGTAGAATATAAAATTTTTCAATACTGTCTGGTAAGTTAACTGTTCTGTTGCCTGCTAAAGTTCCTGTAAATTTTAACACCATATTTCTAGCATTAGAGATAGAAGCATTAGACATTACTAAAGTTACATCAGAGGATGCAACATCGATTGCTTGAAAACCTGCTATTGCTTGTTGAACAAGTTCTAAATTAGTGTTTGTTTTAGTTCCCCAGGTACCAGCATTTTCACCGGTTGCCATAAGTTCTAGTTTGAGATCTGTCGAGTATGTTGAAGCCATGTTTGAATTATATCATTACTAAGCTGCTTTATCAACTTCCGTCCAATTATTGGACACATCCTTATTAACTTCAGTCCATATATTAGTTACACCTGGATCAACGTTTGACCAAGCCGTTATTAGTGGTGAATTAATTGAAGTTTGTAATTGTACTCCTGTAACATCTACCGGAGTATTTAGTGCAATGGTTACTGAATCTATGGACGTTGTTAACTGGGATCCCGTAACATCTACGGGAGTATTAACATCTATAGTCTCTTCACCTAAAGATATTGTAGCTTGTATTCCTGTAACACTTACATTAGCATCAGCTGTAGTAGTTACATCATTGGTTGATATTGCAAGATCATGTTCTGTAACAATAATACTTATATTACCATCAGCAGATACTGAAAAAGTACCTATAGTCCAATTTAATTCAGATCCTGTAACCGATACGTTCGCATTTCCTATAGGTACTTCCTCACCTATAGACATTGTCAATTCAGATCCTGTTACATCTACAGGAGTGTTTAAATTAATAACTACATCATCAATAGAAGATGTTAAAGGGATACCTGTTAGATTAATGTTTGCGTTTGCAGTAACTGTTGTATTATCAATAGCTGAGTTTAATACAACTCCAGATACGGCTACTGTTACGCCTGTGCCGCCTAAAGAGGATATAGGGGCTTCGGATAATGCTGTTATTCCAAAAGCCATTGATTACGCCCCTGGGTCGATGATGTTATTGCCTTCGATCGCGGCCCATTCTTGAATTGCTTGGTAATCTGTGTTGTCTTCGTTTATAGGAATATGTTTAAATTTATTGTTTCCTAATTCTAATTTTATATGTGTTTTGTTAACACCTTCCATATCATATAAATATTTTGCACTAATAAAATTCATTATAATTCATCCTCTGCTATAACATCATAAATATAAAAAGCATTGTCACTAGCATCATAAAGTTGAATAATATCTGGAGCACCATAATCAGTATCTATTGTACCACCCCCAATTCCGTAAGTTAAAGTAGGTTGAGTTCTCATTCTTGGAATACTCATTCTAACAAAACCACCAGCAGCAGAATAACCTGAAGAATACAGCCTGTTTCCAATAGTAGCACCAGCTCCATAATCCATAAAAATATTACAGTATCTCTGACATCTTCTTAAATTCACATCAACAGGCAAGAACTCAAAATCAGATGCAGTTCCAGCTTCTAATTGTACTCCTGTAATCCAAAAGTTATTAGCTGTGTTGTCAAATAAATTTACATCTTGACCACTAGCAAATTTAGTAGATGCATAATTAGACCAATTACCATCTGGAGTTCCTACATTATAATCAGAACCAGACGCAAATATCGTATTTACCCATAAACTTGCACCATTATCATTATCAAATGCACCAGTTGTATCACCAGTAAAAGTCATAGTTTTTTTCTCCCAAGTATTAGAAGCATTAATAGTGTATGTTGAACCTGCTACTCTCTGCGTAGCTGGGTCTTGATTATATAAACTTACTGCATAAGTCCCAGTTTTATTTGATTTCACCCAAAAAGATAAAGTTAAACTTTCCGCATTTGATGTTCCATATTTTAAATATTGTAAATTTTGACCTTCTATTTTTTGAGCTATGTAAAACATTTCATCATTAGCTAATGCTGTTTCTGCTGTTGTAATATCTACTTTTAATGAACTAGCAAATCCTTGACCCGTTGGAACATCTGTGTCTTGTGAAATAGTACATTCACCATCAGGTGAACTATTTTCTCCAAAAAAATATCTATCTAAAGTATATGTACCATTATCTCCATTTCCTAAACCAGTGAAAGAAGTTCCTCTTTGAGCCTGTGAAAAATCACCATTGATGATGATGTTTTTAAAATTAACGATGTTAGAGAATTTCGCATTCTGAATCGAATCATCGGGGATCGTGCTTGCTATGTTACCTATTCTTGTTATTGCCATATTATGCTCCTATCAACGCTTTAATTTCTGCGTCGTCCAATCCTAAATCTCTTAGCTTCTGTTTACCAGATGCTTTTTTATCTATTGCTGCTTGTTCAGCATCTTTTAATTCTTGTTCAACAACAGGTATCATTGCTTTAATATCTGCTCTTGATATTTCTGCTGTACCATTATGAAATTCTATTTCGCAAGTATCTATATCTGAACCTCTGATAACTACTTCTGCATTAGGATTTATTTTTTTAATCGCTTTAAATATCATTATCCAGATACCTCCATAAGTATAATTGATGCTTCCATACTAGATGGACAAGTTGTAATTATATCAGTTCCAGTATATCTAGCAGATTGAGTTTTAAATGTAAGTGCACTTGTACTTGCTGGTGTATCAAGAAAATTTATAGTTTGTCTTCCGTATACAGAACGATTATTATCTCCTAATGCTCTTATCCATAATTCAAATCTTTCAGTACCACCTGAAATTCTTGTAGTATCTCTTAGTAATCTAATTGAACCACCAGCTGAATCACCACTTGCATCTTGAATTAAATAAGATTGATTAACTAAAACTAAAATTTTATTGCTTGTACTACTTGGCGTAATTGAAGCTGTTAGACCAGTATCCGTATAAGTAGTTGTAGAATTTATTACTTCTGTTGCATGAGTTCCTTGAACAACTTGTAAAATTTTACCAAAACCTGCAGTAGCACCTGATGCAAGATTAACGGTATCCCCAGACTTACCAATAGTAATGGTATTAGCATTCTCATTGATAATGTTATTGCCTGATGTATCTTGTATCTCGTCTACTTTTAAAATTGCTGTCATTATGCTCCTATCCTGTATGCACCAAAATATGTTCCAGCACCACCACTTTCAAAAAAAGGTGTACCACTTGTAATTGTCATATACCCTTGAAAGCAAACATTATCAGTAGAACCATTCATATCTATTATAGCTGTGCAACCTAAAGAAACTCTTTCTTCTAGAGAGTTCGCATAAAAAACACTTACTTTAGATGCAATAGAATTATTTTTATAAATTCTTACTATTAGATTATCTAAAGTATTTGCTGTCGAGCATTGCATTCTTATTGAACCATAAAAAAAATATTTACCAGCTACTTGTGGTGTAAATTTATATGTACTTGTATCATATGCACTATCAGTGTCATAAACTTCTGTATTAGCATTAATGGTTGTATATGTTGCGTTAGATATATTTTGGTCTGAGCCTGTATAAGCTTCAAAAGCAGGATAGTTTTGGCCTGACATAGTTCCAGCAGTTGCTGAAAAAGTAGCACCAGAAGGAATAGATATAGTCTCCCCAGATTGACCAAGTATAATCGTCCCTGATCCAGAGCTAGTTGTTATTGTTCCTACTTTTAATGTTCCGTCTGCCATTATGCTCCTATCCTGTATGCATAAAATATAGATTCATCTATAGTTGGATGACCTCTAAGTATAGATGAACCTGAAGTTTTATCAATTCTAACTTGAATTTGAATATAATCTCCTTCAGCTAAATCTAAAATTGTACTTGGAGTAAGTGACATTTGTACTAGAGGATTACCAGTCGCCTGAAATATTTGATATGAAACATTAGTACCATTTAATTTTAAATAAGTATCCATATAATTCATTGTATTATTGGTTGAACAATTTCCAATTAGTCTCCAACCTATGAAATATTTACCTGCACCACCTGTTGGAACTGTATACCTATCATCTGTAGTTGAATAACCACTATTTGTATCAAGTACAACCCCGTCAAATGGTACAATAGTATGTGTATTATCACTTAATGTTATATCACCATCTAAAGTCACTCTAAAAGCTGGATAGTTTTGTCCAGACAATGCACCGTTAGGCATACTAATTGTAGACGTATTAGTAGAACCAATAGTTAAATTAGTTGTTCCTGATACTGTATCAATTGTATTTGTCTCAAGTTTACTCATTATAAAATTACGAATGTACTCCCTGATGGAATCGTGATTGTTCCACTAATTGTAACAGGTCCAACTAAGGCTCCGTTGTTTGAACCTGACATATTAATACTAGACCAGGTTTGATTGTTTTTAATAAAAAAAGTTGATGCTAGAGAACCTGCGGTTACTGTTGCATCAGTTGGTGTACCGATATCGAATACATCACCAAGAACGGTACCAAAAAAAGTATCCGAGGCACTTGGATTACTTGTGAATGTAATTTGATTACCTGTTATTGAATAAGAGGTTAACGGCTCTTGGATCACTCCTGAAATAGAGATTAAACAATTAGCTTCGTTTCCTGGAGATACAGCTGTCCCGTTAACCGTTAAATTAAACGGTCCTGGTGTTGACCCAGTGAATGAACCACTGATGTCGTCTAGTATCTGATACGCTCCTGTTTGAGGAGCTTTGCCAACGTAAGCCAATTGTTAATCTCCTTATTCTGTAGGGATCGGGTTTGCAGTCTTAACAGCAGCTACGTGGTCTTTCCAAGTAGTTGTACCGTCAACTGAATCGTGATATTGCATATCCAGTTGTGCACCCAGATCACCGTAAGCTTGTTTTCTTGTAGATCTCGCAGCAGCTTGTCTTTCAGACAGGTCCGCAGCAGAATCTAAAGCTGATAATTGTGCGTCAGTTGGTCTAGCGATTGCAAGATTCCATTCTTTAATGTATGGACCTTGACCGTTCGAATCATCCTGAAGCAAAACATCAGTCATAAAGTCAACAGAAGCTACACCGTTATCCGATGCGTACTGTTTAATTTTGCTTGATAGTGATGCCATAGTTTTTGTCTCCTTATATTTAACTTATTATATTATGGTTTAGAGGGGAAAACAACTGATTGAGCTTGCTCTTTTGTCGTTATTCCACTTGTTATATCTCTTAAAGCTTGTCTATAAGTTGCCATCTCAGATGACATTGTGTTATCTGACATTCCATAAAAGTCTGTGTCTTGTAGTAATTTGTTTCTTTTAGCTCTTAAAGTGCTCATAGCGTTGTCTAATTCGACGATCGGGAATTGTGCTTCTATGTCAGCTACTGATATAGGTGTTGTTCCATCTAACCATTGAATAGTATTAATATCATTATTGTGATATGTAAATTTTGCATTAGAATTAATCTTTAAAATTGCTTTTGAAATTATCATCCTGCTATCTCCATTAAATAAAAAATTGATTGTGCAGAATTATTAAATTCAATACTGCTACTTGAAAAGCTACTAGCTTGAACTTTGTAAGTAATTTGACTTGTTGTTGATGGTGCGGGGAATGTGACTGTTAATGCTGCTGCAATGAAAAACACTCCGGCTTTTGGAGCATATTTATCAGTAAATCAAACTGTTACTGATAATGCAATCACCAAAGCACAAATTAACACAGAAGTGTTTGATACAAATGGTTGTTATGATAATACAACAAACTATCGTTTTACTCCAACAGTAGCTGGTAAATATTTTGTTTATTTTGCTATTTGTTGTGAAGCCGATGCAAATGTAATTAATGATATTTCTGTATATCTTTATAAAAATGGTGTTGAATATTTAGAGGTTAGAGACAATCCTGTTGCTTCAGAAAGAGGTATAGATGTAGGTGGTTCAAACATAGTTGATTTTAATGGAACTACAGATTATGTGGAAGTTTATGGTAGAATTAATGTAGATAGCAACACACCAAGTTTTAAGTCTTCTACTAAATCAACATACTTCGGAGCATACAAAATTATAGAATAGGAAAATAAATTATGGCATTAAGTAAAATAGACGCGGCAAACTTTTTAGATGGTACATTACCAGATACAAACATTAATAATGCTTCATTAGATAATGTTACTGGATTACCTGCTGGTGTAGGTGGTAAGGTTTTGCAAGTGTCTAATATGTCAATAGTATCTACAGAACAAACTTTAGCTACAGATACTTATACTGATTTAACTGGATTGAGTATTAATATAACACCAAGTTCTACATCAAATAAAATATTTTTATACACTAATGTAAATTGTTTTTTTAATGCAACTTTAGGTTTTGGTATAAGATTTCTTAGAGGTTCAACAAATGTTTTTACAACCACAACATC
>JACLAB010005672.1_pt1 | contig 22684 bp, 8 predicted proteins | sample 8027921 | NCBI WGS metagenome assembly JACLAB01 (sample SAMN15725117, study PRJNA655200) | protist metagenome | isolation source: fluorescence activated cell sorting (FACS) single amplified genomes of... | place: USA: West Boothbay Harbor, Gulf of Maine | collected 2000-07-19
CCGACGCGCGGTCGCGGGACGCGCGACGACGCGCGCGCGCCGCGCGATCGCGACCGCGCGGGACGCGCGACGACGATCGCGCGTGACTGTTTGCCCACACAAAAGCGACCGCGGTCGGTCGAGGTCAATCCGCGCGAACCCTGGGGCGTTCGAATGCCGGGCGCGAACGGCGCGAGCGACGGCGCGGGGGGGAAGCACGCGTGGCGCACGTGGCAATCGGACGATGACATCCCGCAGAGGAAGATTCTGATTCAACACATGTGCGTCGCGAAGGCGAACGGCGCGCGAGGCGACGCGGAAAGGGCGAGGCGACGCGCGGATCTCGCGGACGAGGCTTAGGTCGCGAAGACGCGCGCGAACGCGCGCTTGGGCGAAGGGACGACTGACGACGGCGTGGACGCGCGAACGGTGCGCAGATTGCGAGTGTTTAAACAAAGGAAACCGGAATTGACGAACGAGTGGAAACACAAGCTACCGGACTTTGTGCTGCGATTGGAGGAGGCGGTGTATCGCGGAGCGCGGAGCAAGGTGCGCGGTTTCGATCGGCGCGCGCGACGAACGAGGCGGTTGAGGCGCGCGCGCGCGCGGGTGATGACGTTCGAGGACTGACGGTTGGATTGTGGGGGTGATTTTGCGATCGTAGGATGAGTATTGCGACAAGGCGACGTTGGAGGCGCGACTTCAAGCCGTCGCGCGCATCATGATTTCTCGTCAAGGCGTGCAACAGGGCGGAAGAGGAGGCGGGAGCGCTGCGGCGGCTTCGCGTCAGCAGATGGGAGCGTTGTTCCCAGGGGGATTAGGGGGGAATATGGCGCAACCCGCGGCGGGACAGATGATGGGGGGTAACGGTATGTTACCGAATGGGGCGCCGATTTTGCGCGGCGCGGCGGCGGCGCAAGGATCGCAATACGCGGGAGGATCTTCGCAAATGATGGCCGGCGTGCCACCTGGGACGATGATTCCGACGCAGGGTGTGGGTTCGATGATGCCTGAGGCAGCGACGGCGGCGGCGCCCAAGGGACGAGCTAAGGCGCCGCCGAAGGGTAAAAAGCTCACCAAGGCGCAGCAGGCGGCGCAGGCGAAGCAGCTCGCGCAACAGCAACAGATGGCCCAACAGCAACAGGCGGCGATGCGCGGGCGCCAGCAACCGGGTAGTGGTGGGGGTGGTGTCGTTGCTAATTGGCGAGACATCAATGACGAGCAGTTACGAAAGGCGTACATCGTGAAACAGCAACGATGGCTTCTCTTCCTTCGACACGCGAGCAAGTGTCAGGCGCGACACGGGCACTGCCCCTACACGCCGCACTGTCACGTCGCGAAGCAGTTGTGGGAGCACGTGTTGAAGTGTACGCTGACGCAGTGCAACTATCCTCGATGTTTGGCGTCGCGTGAGTTGTTGAAGCATCATCAGACGTGCAAGGACGCTGGGTGTCCGGTGTGCGGTCCCGTGCGCAACGCCATGCTCAAGCAGCGTCAACAGGCGCAAATGCAAATGGCGCACGGCAACAAGAGAATGAAGCTCGATCACGATCTCGATCGTGGTCAACTCATGGTGAAGGGTACGAGCGGTTTGAAAACGGATCGCAAGCCAGGTGGCGAAGGGACGTCGTTAATGGAGTGCTTCACTCCGGAAGAAATCCGTACGCATCTCGCCGCCTTGCGTCTCGCCGACAAGGAAAAGGTGCAAGGTCAAGGTCAACCGAGCGCTCGTCAACTTCAGAAGGAAGCTGAGCGGGCGGTGATCAACGCGACAGAAAGTTCGTGCCGTGCATGCGGCGTTGAACGATTGACGTTCGAACCACCGCCGCTTTACTGCTACAGTTGCGTCGGTCGCATCAAGCGCGGACAAGTATTCCACCAGATGCCTAGCCTCGGGGGCGAGACTCGAAGAGATGCGTGGTGTAACCCGTGCTTCAACGCCATCCAAGGGTATGTCGATGTCGAGGGTCAACGGTTTCCGAAAGCGACGCTCATCAAGAAGAAGAACGACGACGATCTCGAGGAGCCATGGGTGCAATGCGACTACTGCGAGGATTGGTATCACCAACTCTGCGTTCTTTTCAACGGTAGACGCAATGAAGGCGGTGAAGCGCCATTCACGTGTCCAAACTGCATCTTATCGCAGTTGGATAAGAACGAACGTCAAGTTACTGCTGAACGTCCGTCTTCACAACAGCCGGCGAGCTCGTTACCGAAGACAAAGATGTCGACGTTTTTGGAAGAACGCCTCGCGTCGAAGCTCTCGGCGGAACGCGTGGAGCGCGCGAAGCAGTTGGGCGTACCCATAGAAAACGTCCCGACCGCTGAGAACTTGACCATTCGTGTTGTGTCTCAAACACTCAAACAAATGGACACCAAGCCGCACTACTACGCCCACTTCAAAGAACAGGGCATTCCGGCGCACTTTACTTACCGTTCGCGCGTCATCCTCCTGTTCCAAAAGCTTGAGGCCACCGATGTGTGTTTGATGGCTATTTATGTGCAAGAGTATGATGACGAGTGCCCTGAACCGAACCGGCGAAGAATTTACCTCTCGTATTTGGACTCTGTCAAGTACTTCCGACCGGACAACGTCACCGTGGCCACGGGCGAAAACTGCGCGTTGCGCACGTACGTCTATCACAACATTCTGATTGCGTACCTGGACTATGTCAAACAGCGCGGCTTCACGTCGTGCTTTATTTGGGCGTGTCCGCCGTTCCAAGGAGACGATTACATTCTGTACTGTCACCCCAAGGTGCAAAAGACGCCAAAGGCTGACAAGCTTCGTGAGTGGTACCTCAAGATGTTGCGCTCGGCGCAGAAGGATGGCATCGTCATTTCAACTTCGAACGTGTACGATGAATTCCGACTCGGCAATCAAAATCACGATATTCGATGCGCCACTGAGTATCCGTATTTCGATGGTGATTACTTCTCCGGCATTGCGGAAGATTGGATACCGACCATCATGAAGGAACTCGAGGAGGCAAAGAACATCGAGGCGAAGACAAAGTCGTCCACGGTTAAGATCAGCGCGCGCAAGGCGGCCAAGGCAAAGAGTGGCACGATCGCCGCTGACGCTGAACTGAATAAAGAACTCATGAAGAAGCTCGGGACGACGATCAGCAACATGAGAAACGACTTCATGCTCGCCCATCTTGCGCACCAATGTTTGTGCTGCCGCAGAACCATCGCCGGTGCCAACCGCTATTACGCGACGGAAGGCACACCCTTGGTGCTTTGCGAAGAATGCAAGGAGACTGAAGATGCGATGCCAGAGAACGAAAAACGTTACGCTGGCCGCAAGCTCGAGTGCGAAAAGTGTGAGGAAATTCCCACGCTAACGAAGGAACAGAAGGACGAGGAGGAAAAGCTCGAGAGCGAATTCTTTGACACACGTCAAGCGTTCCTGTCCTTGTGCCAAGGCAATCACTTCCAGTTCGACTCGCTTCGTCGCGCCAAACATACGACCATGATGGTGCTGTATCACTTGAACAATCCATCTGAGCCTGCATTCGTCGCATCATGCAACGTTTGTTCACGCGAGCTCGAGCCCGGAAAGGGTTGGCGCTGCGAGACGTGCCCCGATTTCGATATTTGCGACAACTGCCGCATCAGAACTGGTCACCAGCACCCCCTCATGCGACAAGGTCGTACCGCCGGAGATCGCACGGCGTTGTCTCAAGCCGAGCGCGAGAACCGCGCGGCGCAGATCGAGCGAACCATGGAACTCTTGCTCCACGCGTGCAAATGCCGCAAAGAACGATGCGAAAACAGCAACTGCCCGAAAATCAAACACTTGCTCAAGCACGCCTTGAGCTGCACGGTCAAATCAGCAGGCGGGTGCCAGCTCTGCCGTAAAACGTGGACGCTGTTGCAAATTCATTCTAAGGGATGCATGGAGGACGACTGCCCCGTGCCCAGGTGCCGCGATCTCAAAGAGTACCGTCGTCGCGGTCAAGAACAAATTGAAGAGCGCCGACGCGAGCAATACAGACTTTACCTGAACGCCGCGCGATGAGCGCGCGACGATCAGAACAACACGATTAACGACATTCAAACGATATTCAAACACACACATTAGAAATACCACGTGTAACACAAAAAGCAAAAGTAGTCAAGTCGAACGAGGCGCGAGACGCGAGCGAGTTCAGTTGGCGCACAGACAACCGTCGCACGCCATCGTGCGACGCGCGCGCGCGATGTCCCTCCCCGGGCGCGCGATCGACGATGTAGACGAGCCCTCGTGCGCGAGGCGTCTGCGAGTGCACGGCAAGCCCCACGCGCGCGCCGGCGACGACGCATCCGAATCAGAATCGAACGAAGACGAAGAAACCGATTCCGACAACGAACGCGACGGTCGAGCGTTCGATGGACTCGAGCTCCTGCGCGAGGGAAGACTGGCGGAGAAAGTCGTCGCGTACGAGCGGTCGACGCTGGCGGGCACGAGCGATGGGTCGGGAGGACGCGGTGGAGGTACGGCGCGTGACGACGACGACGACGAGGCGACGGCGCGACGAAACCCGACCATGGCGGCGTTTTTGCGCATGGGCGGCGTGAACGAGAGTAGGAAACGGCGGCGAAAGGGGCGACAGAAGAAGTCGGCGCGGTCGAAGCAAGCGATGGAGGCAAACGATTTAATGAGTGATGCGACCATATTGTACGCGCGGGGCGAATACGCCGAGGCGGTGAGTAAGTTGCACGCGGCGATTGTGAAAATCCCGCATTCGAGCGAACCGTACGAGCAATTGGCGCTGGTGTACGAGGAAACGAACGATTTAGAAAAGGCGTTGGATAGTTACTCTTTGGCGACGGCGGTGAAGCGTGGGGTGGACCCGTCGATGTGGTATCGCATGGCGTCGCTGGCGGTAAACGTGAACAACAAAGATTACGCCATACATTGCTTAGCAAAGGCGGCGAGGTCTGACCCGCACAATTACGAGAATAAAATGGATCAAGCAACGTTGTATTCGGAGCTTGGAGACGCGAAAAAGGCGATTGAGCAACTTGAGTGGGTGCTGAAGGACGATTTGCCGCCGCTCGACGGCGCTATTTTGCGTGACGCCGTGGTCTTGCTCGCCAAGTTGTATTATAGTGCTGATATGCGAGATAAGGCTGAGTATGCTCTAGAGCACATGCTGAAAACGTATCCACAGCACATCGACGCCACAGTGGTGAACATTTTGATTGAGTTGAAGATTGAGTTCCGCAAGTATTCCGAGGTACTAGAAATTGTCGAGCGTTCGCGCGCGAATATTTTAGAGCACGTCGACTCTGGACAGCTGCCTTTGGACATTTCCGTAAAACAAGGTCAATGTTTGCTTTACGAAGGACAAACGGAAGAAGGCATGGATCGCATTGAAGAGCTCTTGCGGCACAAGGTGACTGAGTTTGATGACTTGTACTTTGACTGCGGAAAAACTCTGATGGAGGTTGGGTTGGCGTCGAAGGCGGAAGAGGTGTTCATGCACTTAATCGCGCTCGACGAGTACGACAATGTCGATATGTGGCAGCGCGTAGAGCGATGCGTTCAGCAATCGAGGGGCTTGCGCGCGGTAGTCGAATTTTACGACATGCTCCATGACAAGCACCCGAGCGACGTATTCATCGCCGTATCTCTAGCCGATTCGCTTTCGCGTTTTCAAGACGATGAAGAATCGTTGAGGCGGGCGAGGTCACTTGTGTCAAATTTAGATGACGTCGAGGTACAGAAATATGGCATTTTATTGCGCGTGACTGCTTTACAAAGAAAGCTCTTGAGCGAAGCCGAACTGACTGTCATCATTCCAGCTGCGTTGAAGCTCTTGGAAGACTTGAGCGAAAAAAGATCGCAACGCAAGCTCCAACGCGCGGGACAGGGGAGCGATGATTTCGTGGACGATAACGTTCGGATATCAGATGATGATGTGTTTGCTAATATTATAAGCGGTGCCGAGGTCGCTATTCGGCTCGGTCGACACGAAGAAGCGGGAACCATCGTGAATCATGCGCTTTCATTCTCCGCGGGGAGCGTGCTGACGCGAGAGCAGACGGCTTCGCTACGATACCTAAAGTCGCTCGTGGCGTACATGATGGGCGATTTGCAAGAGTCTGCGGCAAGCTGTCGTAGTGTTCTTGAGGTATTCCCGAATTCGGTAACGGTTTGGAACATGCTGATGCACATGGCTATCGATTATCCTCGAGCGCTCAGCGTTGGAACGTCAAAGCTCGCCAAGCGTCTCGTCGCGAGTAGCCTCGACGATGCCTCACGCGAACGTCTGCTACCTTTGATGGCATCTGGGTACGTTCACACGTGGAACAAAAAGTGGTCTATCGCAATGCACGATTTCCTCACGGCTCTCACGATCGCGCCGAACGATCACGAGGTGAATTTATGTGCGGCGATTTCTCTTTTGCACATGGCAACGAGAAATTCAAACGAGCAGCAGCGTCACGCACTGGCGCTTCGAGCTGTCGTTTTGCTCGAACGTACCGCGGAGTTGAACACGACAAGCCCACAAGAAGGGATGTACAACTTGGCCCGAGGCCTGCAACATCTCGGCTTTCCGCACCTCGCTCGTCCGATTTATGAGCGTTGTCTGGAGATGCCGGTGAGCTCCGAGGCGGACGATTTGCGTCGCGAAGCGGCGTACAACTTATCCCTCATCTATCGTTCTTCGAACGCAAACGGCTTAGCGCGCGCGATTCTACGAAAGTATATGACGGTTTAGGCACCGATAAGAAACCGACTTGCGGCACGTAGTACAATGTGAAGATTACAAATCATTAGCGACGTTCATCGCTTGAACAAACCGGCAATGCGCGACGCCAACTCAGATGTCGTTGACGGTACACGACGCAACGTTGGGACTGGCGCGACCGCTCGAGCCTGTAACTGCGCCCGCAGGTGATTAACCTCCGACTCCAATCGCTGAATCGTCTTCGCTTGCTCAGTAATAATCGAACACAGTTTGATAACTTCCGACGTCGACTCCTCACCTTCGACCTCGACCCTCTCTAACGCCGCCGGCGACAACGCCCCGAGCATGCTTCCGAACATATCTAATCCACTCGCTGGCGGTTTCATCGTTGCCGTCGCCAGCGTTTCCAATCTCGGGCTCTTCATCCCACTCAACGGTCTTGGCGTCGGCGGTTGCGCACCGTACTTGCGCTGATTCATGATATACGACGTCGTATTTTTAGGTTTCTTCGGCGTCGTTCGCCGCCCGCCCGACTTTGTGCTCGACCGAGGCTTCTTCGCCACGCCCGCAGACGTCATCTTCGGCGTCTTTGGCGTCCTCAGCGCCTTGGGCGTCATATTTTTCTCCGTCAACTTCGCCGGCACCGTCTTTCCCCTCGTCGGCGTTTTCTGCAGCGCCGCGCGCGTCGTCGCGCGGTTCGCGGGGGCGACCTTCTTCTTCTTGTTCGACTTGTGCGCGGGCTTGGTTTTCTTCGCCTTCGTCATGCTGCGCGTTCGATGCGGCCGCAAGTGACGTGCGATTCGGATTGCGTTCATCTTGCGCCGCAACTGGCCAGTCAGTCACTGGCGCGGCTGGCGCGAGATGCGATGTCGCGCGAGGACGACGATGGATCAACGGATTGAGCTAGTTATTTTACAATGCAGTTAAAGGCTACGCGCCGCGGGCGCCCAGAGGCACACACGACCGTCGGCAAGACCGACGACGAGGCACTCGTCGCGCGCGACGGGTGAAATGGAGACGACGCCCGCGTTGGCGACGTTGATTTGCGCACGAATCGATAAATCATGCACGGCGCGGACAGTGATGTCTCCGCGACGATTGCCGATGAGAATATGTCGCTCGTCGCGGGTGACGCAAAATGCGTCAAAGGCTTCGTGCCGACTGAGCGATTTGGCGAGTGTGGCACCGTTGACATCATGCACGGACAGCGCGCCGGCGACGCCGCACGCGCACACGACGAGAGATGATTTTGGAAGCAATTCGATGGACGATGGGATGCACCCAGGTGGGGTGCTTTCCAATGCACGAACGATGTGCCCATCCCGGCTGTCGTGCAGGATGAGGGTGCCATCAATGCTGCCACTCGCTACCAAGTTGAGCGATGAATTCACAGCAACGCACGTGATGGCTTCGTCATGACCGAAACAGATCATTTTTGGTTCGGCGCTCAGGACTTTGGTGCCTTTACTAAAGCCCCAGCCTCCTTGAGGGAGCACCATCTCCCAGATCGCGAGCGTGGTGTCGCGACTTCCCGTAACCACGATGACTTGGTCCATTTGGTGCGAAGACTCGTCCCAGCTCCTCGAGCTCCCGAGTTCGCACAACGCGAGACACGTCGTCACATCTCGATGTGCACTGATACGCTGCATCTCGCGCCCCTCCTCAATGTCGAAAATACGCATGCTTCTGTCCCAATGGCCAACACTCAGCAAGACTTTGCCTTTCAGAGCGACATTGACGGATTGCGAACGCGCAAGCGAATCGGCGTCGACGTCAATTTCGAGCATGAGCCGGGATGTCGTCTCTGGTTCGAGCGCGTACGCGGTTGAGTGATCGACGCCACCCAGCCCGAATGTCGTTCCAGGACGTTGTAAGCGCTGAATGGAAACCATTCGTCCAGCGGTGACCACGGCAATACGCGAATCGTACGCGGTGGCGTGCACCACCGCTTGCGCCCGCATCGGTAGGCCGTTAGACTCGGATGAGACAACCGTCGCGAGTTTGAGCGATTCGGGAGAGATTGAAACCACGTGTTCTGTCGCTTGGGGCGGCAGACGAACTGGGTGCGCGCGCCTGAAAATTTGCGCGGGAGTCTGACCGAAGTTGATGATTTGTGTCTCGATCGCGTTCCGTTGATCATCATCTTCTAATGTGTCGATATCCACGGCGCCTTCGTATGTGAGATAATAAAACACGTTGCATCGCTCGACCGCGGCGGCCCCTCGCTGTGCGTGCCCGAAAATCAAATCAACCCAGTGGTGCAGATTTTCGCTTACGTAGTCCGATTCTAGCGATTCCCGCATCACTCGAGTGAATTCGTGCCTCGAACCCTTGGCCCAAGGCGGGAGAACTACATCATCAATAGTCGATCCGTCCTGTCGCACCCCAAGTTTTAGTCCATTTGTATTCGTCAAGAACTCGGACGAGTAGTAAAATTCTGGAATAAGTTCCTTGACATCAGCGGATGATTCCACGCAAGCTTTGAACGTTTCCGCGACCGAATGGAATAAGCGATCTGCTCGATCAAATCTGTCGCCCTGTAATGCTCGAGCGAGTTTCGTGTAAGGTTCCAGGCGTAACAAGAAGAAAAGTACGATCGGGGACGATGAGTAATGACTGCCGTAATGGAAAGGCGGCGTGTCAGGGTCGTCCAACAGCGACTTGTATCTATCAACGAAGTTCTTGAGACGCTCTTCGTTGAGCGCGCCAACGGGTTTTCTCAGATCTCGATACACCGATGGGTCGGCCAGATCTATTGTTTCAGCTTCGTATTCTTTCAACACCCAAGGGAAAACGGGATATTGACTCAAGTCGTGCAACGTTCGCCCGGCGAAGACGTTCAAGGCCATAAGATAATCGAAAGTGCTCAGTTTTTGTCTGCGCCAGAGCTCCTTCGCGCGTTCGGCTGCTTCAGTTTTCGCACGTCTGTTCATCAAAGTCGCCCCCGCCGATGATGCCACGCGCGTAGCTGCGTATCGCGCCGTTTTCTTGGTATCGAACGCAAAAAAGGCACTGGTGTGATCCGCGCAATGCATCTCGAAAGCCTTGTGCTGAAGGCGATATCGCATGTGATGTACCTCGACAATTTCACTCAAGCTCCATCGCCAGAAACGTTTTCGATGATCTTTCGCACTCTCATGCGTACGATCGGCGGCAAATACAACGGCATCACGACTGACATTGAGCTTACCCAGTACAGTTCTCGTGAGCGTCACGAGTGATGCCGGCGTGCTGAACACGACTTTACTCCTATTGTGCATCGCGTTCTCCTTGTCCACAGCGAGTTTTTCTGCGAGTTCGTCTGCGACATCATCGACATCAACGTAGTCGCTATCCGAATTCATCTTCCATTTTTGACCCATGCCGACGAGGCGAACCGCTTGGATATCTTGTACATCGCTTTGTAATGTTGATTCGCCACCTTTTTGATTGTCTATGTACTGCACAAACTTATAATCGCGCTTCAAACGAGATCGTCTCATCGATGAGTCCTCAGACTTGTCGAGTTTCCAGTGCGCCTTTGCATCACAGTTTTCAGCCGCCCACGCGCCTCGCTCACCTTGTAAGTCGCGCAACATCGCGGACCACCGACGAGCGAGCACATCGCAACGTTCTTCAAACGTCAGACGCTGCATCGCGCGACGTGCGCGCTCGCGCTCGCTTACCGGACCCAATTTAGACTTATGAGTCTGTAACAGTGCCGTCTCGGCTTGCGCTTGCCTTTGCTCGTGCCGCGTACGTTCGGAAAGAAAGTTTTCACTCACTTTTGAGCGCAGCTCTTTGACTTTCCTAGACTCTTTGGCCTCGATCGCTGCGGCCGCTGCCACCTTTTGTTCAGAAATCAAATCACGGCCGTCCAAATGCGCGCACTCCTCGACGCTCGCGCAATCTGAAAGCAGAAGTCTACCAACCTCAGATGCGAGTCGAACGAGATTTACGACGAGCTGCGACCGTGTTGACGCATCAGGATCTTCACTCTTTTTAGCAAACTCGACGTAACGCATCAAATCCGCGATAAACAAGTGCGCTCTGTTCCCTAGCGGCGCGGTATCCATCGCTTTTCCATCCTTGTCGACCAATACTGGGGCCAAAAATGATGGTAGAAGTCCAATGCACGTATTCAGTGCTGGCTGCAACTCTTCGAGCGCGCTCGCTCGCACGTAAAGTAAGGTCAACCTGAATCCCATTCGCTGACAAGTCTTGCGCAGAGCCTCAACGGCTTCGACGCTATCAAACTCGCTCTCGCTATTGCTCGAAAATGGTAAATCACGAATCATACTCTTCGCTCGCCTGTGCAGCTTTTGAGCCATGTTTGTGGATTTTACGGCATCCGCCGTCTCTTCGGGCGCGTCCACGGGATGACCAGGAGGAGAGATCGCATCTAATAGGTTCCATAAGTTGTCGTAAAATCTCCAAGAGATCTTCTTGACGCTGGACTTTGCATCGGAGGCACTAGGTACTCCAAGCGTGGCCGCTGTCGCGGACGTGTCGGAAATGATTGAGTCGAATATGTGCAAAAGTCTCGAAAGGTTGCGACGACATATCGGTGACTCAACATTTTGCACTTCAGACCACTCGTCTTGCTCGGACGAAGACGCTCGCGTCGGGAGAATGCACTCAAGCAAATCCGAAAGGAGTTCCTGCGCTAAGTCTGACTCATCGGCTAAGACGCCGCGTTTGATGAGAATGTCGATGACGCCAAGCATGTTCGACACGTGCTGGTGACCTTCGTCAGTCTTGAGCACCGCGTGCGAGAGAAGTGCCGTTATTAATCGTCGAGCCATCGATTTCTCGTCGTTTTGCGTTTCGTCACTGTGGTCTTTGAGGATGGGGAGGATCCAAGTCTGCCAGCCTCGCTGCTCCAGCACAGCCTGTGCGTTCACGCTTGCACCTTCCACGAGTTGGAGAAGCAGCTCGAGCACGCTTAAACGCATTTCCGCATTATCGCTTGAATTCATCAGTCGAAGCAACACCCCAGCGGCGCCTGCATTGACTATACCGGGTACACCAACGCTAATACACTCCTTATCTTTGGTTTGCGCGTCGTTTCCGTGGCCTGTGACTTTGGCAAAGAGTCTGCCAGCCGCAGCCCGCACGGATGAATTCTTTTCCCTGTTCAACCTTTCGGCTACTTTTTCCGCTGGTAGCGCCTGGCCACCAAGTAAAAGCTCAAAGAGCGCCGAGCGGGATTCAGCGATATCGAGGGGGAATTTTTCGAGGGCGTTCGCGACTGCAGTGAAAAAGCCGACTTCAAAATCCTGACTCGCTGTCGCCGTGAACTTGCCGCCGAGAGTGGCAGTCAGCGCACCAGCGGCCGCGCCGAAAGCAGCAGATATATGAGAGGCACCCCCAGAACTCTTGCTCGAAGCCTCGAGCGGAGGCATCAAGTTTGCAAGCCACAGAAGAGCGAAAGAGCGGACTCGCCTGGAGGTCCTGCTCAAAGGCGATAGCGCCAGCAGTGGTCCGCCGAGCTTGGTGAAAGCCTGGTAGAGCGTGGGCTGAACTTCCTCACCCGGTTGCATGCAGTTAACTAGCCAGCGCAGAACATCACCAACGGTGTCTTCGTCGGCACATTCTTCGATGACGTGAATGATAGTTTCCGCAGTTTCCTCAATTATCTGATTCGGGGCGTTGATAACAAGCTGCTTCAACACGTCCAACAAAACTCGACGACGAGACGTTCCACTCGCACCTGGAGTGAAATCGAGGGCATCGATGAGATCACTTGTTGGCAAATGAAATCGTAATCCATCCGAGTGTTTGGTCGCCAAACTCAACAAGTACTCGCCATGCGCTTTTTGAGTGGCGTCATCGGCGAGGGACCAAAGATGCAAATCAACGACGATGCGTGCCGATGCCGATTCGTGCTCGATCCCGCCCGCACGACGAAGCCTGTCGAGTGCTGGGAGTAAATCTGGACAGAGTAAAGTCGTTGCATTCTCTCGCAGAAGATTTGCAATCAAGGCGTACCCATCACACAACGTTAACGTAACTTGATTGAGTCTGCTTCCATCGAGTAAAGCAACGAGCAGATGAACCCCTTCGCAAACAATTTGTCGCCGTTTCGACGTCTCGGCGGCGTGCAGGATGTCAGAAAAGATTGGAAGAACGACTTGAACACCACCGAGGCAGTGCACGACGTCTTTGACTGAGTTTGTGACGCAAACTTTCGCCCCTCCGATCAAATCATATTCGTTCACGTCGTACACCTCCGACTGAGTGCTTCGACCGGCGACGGTGATTGCGCTTATACTAATCAGTCGATGATCGGCGAGATACTCGCGAGTATCGCGAGCCTCGACAGCGTTCACGCTGATTGCCTGAAGGATTCTTTCCGTTTGCGATTCTGTTGACTTAAAACGTCCGACATAATCTGCACCGAGTGCATGAATCATCGCAATCGCCGGTTGCGAAAGGGCATCATCGAATATATGCGTCGAACCCAGTTGGCCGAAAAACGGTGACACCTTGACGTGCGCGTTCTCTAGGCTAACGTCGAACGTCACGGAAGCAATGCGACAATACGATATCGCTTCCGTGGACTTGATCGGGTAACGCAACTTCGCCTGACCGACCATGCCAGCATCGAGGAAGACACGAACCAGGGGTTGCGACATTCGCACCGGAAGGTGCACAATCGTTAAGAAAGTCCACTCGTTCTCTCGTACTGTGATGTCGATCGACGCGGTATCAACTGTGCCCGTGGATCCTCGAATGCCAAGCGTGAGCTTGTTCGCATGTAACTCTCCTAAAATGCCGTTACCAGCGCCCGATAGTAAAGAAAACAGCGGCACTGGACCGCCGTACTCCGGAAACCGCTCGATGCGGAACCACATCGAGACGGTGTAGCCGTTTCGTACTGGAAGAGTTAGTTGTTTATTAACGTGAATCCCGCAACCAGGTCCAGTGAAATCGAAAAATGTAGAAGGACCAACTCGCTTTGCGGAGTGCTGTAGGACCCGGAGCAGCTGCAATTGATCGTCCGCTGAAATGGAGTCGCCCTGCAACAGACGGAATATTTGACGCACGTGCTTGGTGGACATTGAAAACGAGCTGCAAAGCGCGATGACTTCGAGTACTGCTTGCCGGCGATTCGCATCCACGTACCATTGAAGACAGAAGTCTAAAACACCAGCCGCATCTGCGGTGGCTTTTGACGTCACAGACGCTGACAACATCTGCTTAAAAGCCTTGAGAAGCTCATCCTTTAACTCGTCAGACGCGCCGAGGTTTCCTATCAGAGTGAGCAGCATTTGTAGCGCCTTAGCGTTCCGCAAAGCGATGCCGCTGGACTCGCCCCCTGTGCCATAGTCGTCATCAATAACAAAGCTCATGAGGGCGTCGAACAGAGGTTTGGATACTGGACCCGCGCCGCGAGCGCACTGTATGGCGTCAATCAATGTGTCGTATCCAACTGAGCGCTCAAACGTTGAGGCTGACGAATGCGAGTTAGAGATCACTGCCTGTACCGTCGCTATGACATCCAACCCAACCTCTTCACCAGCGTCACCATCGCAAAGCGCAACGATTTGTACAAACTCTGCGCCGTCTTCAGACGATATCCATTCTCGCAGACTGTCTCCGGAGCCGTTTGGATTGTTCAACATTTGACGCAACCCAGAAAGCATCGCCGATAACAACGTGATATCGGTACCTCGTGCACGGGGAAGGGCCTGGATGAATCGGCGCGCCACGCTTGACCATGCTTCACGATGCGCGCCGCTGGCGTGAGGTGATGGAGCGTGCAGACGCAACCCCACCAAAGATACGACGGCCGATATGGCTAAATCGCGAGTCGTGTTTGTCCACAAAAGCTCGTTGAAAATCAAGTCAGAAACACCATCGTTGTTGAGTGCCGACGCCGCGAGCACGTCCGGACCATTCAGACACGCCCTCAGTGCGCTTAGTGTAGAACCAAAAGCAGCGGAGTTCGCTGTCGCTCCTACTTCACCGATGAACGCTACCTGGTCACACCCCCAGCATTTCAATTGCGCGTTCAACGCCCCCGCAAGTCGACCTGGAGCTTCCACCTCGGATAACGCTTTACACACACTGTGCGACGAATCGATTAGCAGAAGCTCTAGAACGCGACAAAGCCGAATCGCAACCGACGGCTGTATTGCTCTCGTCGTGATGGTGCCGATCAGAACGTTGCATTCGTCCACACAATCAGACAATTCGGCGGCAATTTGACAAGCTTTGAGAAGTAACGCCGCGGTTTGAATTTGTACACGACGCCGTAAGATCGACGTCGTGCTCTCTGACTCCGATTCATATTCCTTTTTGTGATCCACTGAAGGAATTGCGCCGTACGTATCGGCGTCTAACAACATGTCCCACGCGCGTGCTTGACGCATCACGCGCAAGACCGCGGGATCTATATCGATGGCGTCACTAAAAAAGCGTAACACGTGTGCTCTAAATCTCACACACTCTGAATCGCTCTTGAATGACTCTTTTGAACTCGAGCACGCTTCAATAATCGAATCGAAGAGACATTTTAAGATCATTTCCCTCGCTCCTTTACTTGCCCAACCGCCAGCGGCGCTGGTGTCTTGATGGACGAATTTCAACAGTCTCTTAATCACCTCACTAGGATATCCGTCCGTGATGATGACTTCATGACAACGTAGGGAGTCGTCTAAGAGCTGCGCGCTCCATGGAACACCAGCGACTTCGCCTTCCGTCGTTGACGTGCTCGCCTCATCTGAGACGAGTGTTTCCCTCAAATCATTCGCCGCGCGCATCAGACGGGCCACTCGCGTAAACAAACCAATGCCTTGAGCGCGCTCAACGTTGGACTTATTACCAGCAAGTAGCGTGTGCGATATTTCGAGATTCATGAGCGACGTCTCGAACCCCGCGATATCGACGCTGACGTCAGCCTCGATTGGGTACACGCCTTCAAAAAAAATATCCAAGCCTCCTGCTCCTGCTATGCTCTTTTGTACGGCGGCATCGCCGTGCATGACGCGCCCGATCGCGCGCATGGCCATTCGCTCTATTGAAATTGCCATCTTACGGACGTCACCGTGGACACGACCAACGACCACTTTTTCCGCACGTAATACTTCAATTAAAGCCAACAAAGCGCCGTTTTCGTTGAACGAACGAAGTGCCCAAGCGTCGCCCAAGAAAGAATCAATCACATTCACCGCGTGCTCCACGACGTGCTGCAACGCTTCCAACAGCGCTCCAGCCTCGATTGAATTTTCTTTTGAAGCCGACGCCGCCCCCGCGCTGAACGTCAACATTCGCTGCGCGCACGTTTTGCACGCGTTTGCCAACGCGCGACTCGCCCCGCACTGCTCCATGAACACTCTGTTGTGCGCCGACCTCGACATAATCTCCAGAGCTCGAAAGGTTTCTACACCAATGCTCGCCATCCTCTGCTCGATTCCACCGACGTCGACAGTGCCCGTGAGCGCACGCTCCAACCGTTCCCCCAGACCCGCGGCGTCCTCCACCGCCGCGAGCGTCACCGCGCGAGGATGCGCGACCGCGCACCCGACGTCTGAATCGTCCCCTTCATCTGCACCCCTAGCCCTTGCCGGTTCCCATCGCGCGTACGTCTCCGAAAACGCGTCGAAGAACGCGTTCGTCGCTTCGCGTCTGCTGCTTTCGCCCGCATTCGCGGTGCCCGACATCAACTGCCACGAAAACACCAAATCCCCGTCCCTGCCCTCGTCAAACATCGAATTCATCACGCGCGGGACGTCGATCGTCTCGGCGGATCGAAGCTCGACGCGGGCGCCCGCCGCATCGGGCGCGGACGTCGATGGTGGCGTCGCGTCGCGCGCGTCGAGCGTCGGATTACTCGAGTTGGCGAAACGGCGAATAAAGTTCATCGCGCGCGCGCGCGGCCGCGGCGGAGCGACGGACGCGCGCTCGTCCGCGAGTACACACTACTCGACGTCGCTCAAGTCGTGCGACGTCGGCGCGACCGCGCGAGGTGAAGCGAGCGTCCGTGTGAGGCCATCTCTGTGAAGACGCCGAGGCGACAGTTGGCGGATGGAAAGGTCGTTGGTCGTGGAGTATTGAAAATCGTCGCTGTGTCGGTAAACGTGATAAAGGTGGGTAGAGAAGGTGAAATCGAAGTCGCCGGCTCGCGTCCAAATCAGCCGGTGATTTCGTCGATGCGCGTGTTGGGGTCGATGTCTTCGAGGTCGTCGGCGCCCGATTTGCTCGCAGTCATCGTATCGGGAAGCTTGACGCCGTCCTTGTACCACTTGACGAATTCACCGAAGTCGATCTCACCGGTCTCGTTCTTGTCGAGGATGCGCATGGCCATGTTGACGTCCATGTCATTGATCGTGTCGTCGCCGAGCGAGCGAAGGAGCTTTGAGAGCTCCTCGCTGCGCAGCGTTCCGCTTCCGTCAGTGTCCCATTCAGAAAACAGAGAGGCAATTGCCATGCACTGTTTCGAGTCAAGCCCATAGTCCTCTGGTTTCAAACCTTGCTTCGCTTGAGCGTTGGAGTACTCGAAGTACGCCGCCAAGTTGTGCAAAGTGCTCTTGTGCGTCGGCGTGATGATTTCGGCTTCGGAATGCAAAGCGTCACGAAGGTTATTCAACACGTTCACGACGTGAACGAGCGTGGACGCGCGCTTGATGGTTGACGATTGCGGTACGACACCGATGATGTGATCGCTATCGCCGATCCGTTGCATGGATTGCACGAACTTTCTCAAATCAGTCGTCTCGAATCGAATCGTGCTGTACACGTAGACGGCGGTGATGAAGAGATGCGCGCCCGCCTCGACTGCGAAGATTGCGGCACCAACCATGCCTAACAACGTCACGACGTAATTCCAGAAGCTCGGTATGAAGAAGTCGGAGAACTGAGCCGCGGCTGCGAGCGAGAACAAACTGAAACACATCAATCCGTTGAAGATCGTTGCGAGCGCTTCGATGCCAATCATCGCGCTCGATCGTTTCGCCACAGCGCGGCGCAAATCTCTCGGTGACTCCACTCCTAGATCAACAAAGCCCTTCGCGATGAGCGCCGCGGCGCGCGGACTCAAAGAAGTTTGCAACACGCGCGTCATTTCCGCCAGCGCTTCGTCGTCCGAGTCCACGTCTGCCTTCTTCGTCTCGATGGCCTCGGGTGTCATCACTCGGTGAGGTTCGACGACCTCAGCTTCGACTTCTTTCGTCGCGTCTTCGACGGAAGTGTCCGTGGCGTCTTCGACCTCTGCCTCGGGTTCTGTCGTTCGCACGTCGTCTGGATCCGCATGGACAACCATCACTCTCGGCGGCGCCGGACTCGTGCAGACGTGCGCGGCGCCGCGGGGAGGCTTTCTCAACTTGACGACGCGCGAGTTTCGCGGGAATGCAACGCGAGCACGCAGCGAATGAGCGTGCGTATTAGCTTGTGTTCGCGACGCCGTGACGACGATTGGTCGGGCGAGCATCGGTGCGTCGCGTTATGTCGTGCGTTGTGCGTTGTGCGTCGTGCGTCGTGCAGTGTCTGTTGGTATTCTCGGCACAACATTTCGCTAGCGCGGCGCCCTACTTCGTTCGTCTGGATTCGGCGATGGCGAAGCGCGTGCGCTAAAACGATGGACGTCGTACTCAATTCGCCCGACGTCGCACTCAGTTTGTCTTGCCCGCCTCACTCGCTCGCCACTACGCATACGATCGCGACGCGTTGTACCACGATACCGCGAGGAGTAGATTCGCGGCGGCATTGACGTCGTCGAGACGTTTCTCGCACGGCGTCAGTCGCGCGTTCTTCGCGAGTTTACGATCATACACGATCGCCGACGTGGGATGGAGCACAAAACGGCTCGGTTGCGGTCGCTTGAAGGAACGTTCGGTCGCGTAAAAGCGCTCGCCAGACGAAACGATTCGTCTCGCAACGCCTCGGAACGATTTCACGCGCGTGGCAACGCCGCGGTCGACGCAGTCGCGGTCACGCGCGCGCGCGATGCGATGTGAACCACTCGCGTCGACGATGCAATGTAGGCTGGTGAGCATGCGACGTGGGTCGAGGCGCGCATTGCGGCGGGCGCTGTCTCGCGCGCTCGACTTGACAAGACGCGTCGATTGGTTAAAGTCGGATGTGTGATTAAAAACTAGCGGGGCAATACGTTCGGTCGTTCGCTTCTTCTGACTGGTGTTATCGAGGGTTCGATTGTGATACTCGTGCTATTCGTTCGCGAGACCCTCGGCGATGGCCGATCGAGAAGGCGGCGCCGTCGATGTGCTTATTCCTTCATCACGCACTGATCGTTGTCGTACGGCGCGAAAATCAAACCACTGCCCATATCCTTACGATCGAGCTGCACTTGATACGGTGCGTACTGTCCCGTCGGCCACGTGCTTCCGCGATACCAATGCGCGACGACCGTCCCCGCGGCCCATCCATCTTCGCCCGGTCCGATGCGGCACCGCACGCGGTCGCCCACCGCGAACCGCAACGCGTCCGTCGGCACCGGTCCCGGCTCCTGCGGTTCCGGTTCCGGCGGCCACGGCGTCGGCTTCCCCAGATACCAATCCTCGATCACTTCCGGCGGCGGCATCTGCGATTCGATGTCTTCCTCCTCCACGTCTTGCACTTCGCACGGAATTCCGAAGATCGTCCCGCACGACTCCCTGTAAATGATCCTCACCACCGCGTCGATCGGCGCGCAATTCGGGTCCCCGCACTGCACCTCGCTCACGTCCACCACCGCATCGCGATTCGTCAGGTGTTCACTCGGCAGGCGCGCCTCGACCCACGATTTCACGCGCGCGATGGCTTCCTTCTTCATTTTCTCCGTCGCCGCCGCCTCGGGGTCGGCGTTCGGGAGTTTAAACGGTCCACCGCGCATCATGACGCGCGCGCGCTCGAGTGCGCTCGACTACCGTGCGTCGCGCGCGTCGCGCGTCCTTCTGTGCGCGTCGTCGCGCGCGCGAGTGTGCGATCGACCCGACCCGACGAACCTTCGACGTCATTCGACGGCGCGCGCCGACGCGTGACTCGCGCACGCGCACGCTCGACGACGCGCGCGACGCGCGGACGCGATGAGTTTCGTCAATAGATTGTTCTCGTACGTGTTCAACGAACTCATGGTGAACGCGCTGGCGAACTCGAGGACGTTTCAGCGCTTCGCGGTGAAGTCGGACGCGCTGATGAAGGAGGCGGCGGCGACGGACGCGGCGGAGATGGCGCGACGGGCGCAACAGGCGGCGCAGGACTTGTCGAAGAGCGTGTTTGAGCAGAGCAAGGGGGGGAAAGGGCCGATGGGGAGTTGAAGGCGGTCGTCGAGGACGGCGCCGAGCGAGGGCGCCTCGCGCGGCGGCTGACTGACACGGCGGGTGTAATATCAAATTCAAATGATTGTTTTATCGCGTTTGATCACGTCGTCGGACGACCGGGGTAAAATAATTTATCCGCCGCGGCGTAAGGCATCTTGAATCCGCATCGCTTGAGCACGACGCCCTGGGTGGCGATCGAACCCGGCGCGCTCACGCGCGTCGGCTCGCGCTTGGCGTAGACTTGCTTGCCCACGGGTAAGCCTTCGCAGTCGATGACGGCTCGCTCCTCGTTTTCTGCCCATAGCTGGATGACGCGACCGTTGGCACGAAGTTGTCGATTGCCCGGGCCGAAGTACGTGCCGTCTTTCAGGATGCAACGATCGCGATTCACAGTGTACGCGTAGCCGCCGCCTCCATCGCGCTTTTGCGAGCGCCCAGCGTTAAATTTAGTGATTTGCGTCGATATCCTCGCGGGCACGCTCGGGTTTGACTCACCGACGGCGTTCACGTGATAATCACGCACGTCTGTCAACGCCGAATCGATGCACTTTTGAATCGTGGCGTACGGTCTTGCCGCGGTGCCTTGTCCGGTTGCGTCGCTCCCCGACGGCGATACGTAAATGTCGCCGTACAAAAAGTACAAGCACGATTTCGACGGATGACCCAAGTCGGAGTTTCCAGGAATGCCCAAGTACTCGTTTGAGGAGCCAGCGACGACCCACCCCGTGCCTTTATCGAGGTTATGTCCCATAAGCGTTGTGCCATCATAAAAGTTCAACGGCGGATTGTTGGAAACTTGGCAATCGCTCGCTGAGCCCGTACTGCGACTCCACATCCAATATCCCTTTACCGCTGCGGTGTTGTCGCGATATCCAACGTGCGTGGGCGTTGCAGCCGCGTTACCGATCACAGGAACGCCGAACTTGTTGTAATTGTTGCTCACTTGTACGAGATCCTGGTGCGCCGGTTTAATCGACCCATCGCTTCCCGCTTGGCCCAGCGGTGCGAGAAGATCACCGCGATCTTCCGGGCTATTCTGACTATATTGATTGACCGCGTACAGACGTCGCCCAGGATTCGCTCCTGGTACACCCGAGACCGCGACAACGTCGTAAGGCGCGTCGGTGACGTTGTAAATTCGCCCTCCGCTTCCGTCGTCCACCCACGAGCCGTGCGAGAGCTGCGGATCGAGCTCGGTTTCCCCTTTCCCTTGCATGGTGTACGCCCCAATCGACGGGGGATCATTCGCCGATGTGAAAAGTTCATTCGCCTGCACCAAGACGTACGGCTTTTGAGGTGATATCGTAACCACAGGCGCGGAAGTGTACGTATTACCGACGAACGTCAGTCGCAGCGATACGACAACTTTGTCGTAGCATCCATACTCGGGGAAACAATTGGCGGCGGGACCTAGAGTTGCCACAGCACGAGCGTGCTGCATATGCGTACCCAGACACGAGTCACCCCCGCCGCTACACGAAAACGTCACGTCAGGCGGCACGGTGTAACCGCTTCCCGCAGCCGTGAGCGTAAGCGCGCTCAACGTTCCACCAGAGGCGTCGAGCGTCGCCGTGGCGGTGGCGCCAGAGCCCTGATTATAAGAGTGCCCCGCGTTCGTGATCGTCACCGCGTTGACGACTCCGCTCGAGTCTATGGTCGCTGTCGCCGTCGCACCCCCTCCTCCACCACCGATTATTGTCAGCACCGGCGCGGTGGCGTAGCCTCGCCCGCCGTCGACTATGGTGACGGTGGACGAAATGCCGTTGTTGGCATCAAAGGTGACATCTAGCACGGCGCAACACCCGATGGAGGCCGCTAACGTCGAACCAGCTGGATATTGACGTTGTTGTGACGCAGGACCGAACTCCGGGGTTATACAACGAATTTCCGTGCTCGAAACCCACCGAACACGTCCGCCGGGCGTGCCGACGACGTGCGACACGTCGTCGCTTTCCCATAAATTTTTACCGCTCTCCGGTATACCCCCAAATTTGCATTTGAGATACTTGCTAGGAAGGAAGTTCGTTCCCTTGACGATGACTTCGGTGTTTCCATCAAAAGGGCCTCGAGCGCCCCAAACCGAAGACTGCGCCGTGCTAATGCTAGTCACTGTCGGCAACGGATCCGCGTACGTAAATGTAACGTTGGCGTAATCGTAGTTGATCCCATCGTTGGAGATGTGCATGTGGCACGCCGTCGACGGAATCGGATCGCCCACTGGCACCGGCATCGGTGGTGTTTCGCACTCAACCGACGTGTAGCTATGCCAAATTGCTGGTTGCGCCGTGACAAAGGTTTCCGACCCGTCGCTAGCGATGCTGGAGTCTTGATTTACATCGATGTTGCACGTCATCCTGCACGTCAACTTCGAGCCCGGATAGAACGTCCCATGCACCGGCGGACTATTCATCACCGCATTAGGGTCTGGAAAGTTCGGATTCGGCGACCCCGCGCCGTCTGTCGGGCCTACGTACGTAGCGCTTGACGACAACGTATTCGAGCCCAAATCCAAGTTGCGCGCGTAGACGCGCACGATGGTACCGCCGATGTACGGCCCCGTCGTGTTACTCGCGCTCCACAACTCGTGATACGCGTTCGTATTCTCCCCTTGTCGCACGCCATCGTAAAATCCAGCCAACGAATCGTCGTAGACGTACGCCAAAAACGTCCCAGATCCCTTTGTGTACACGTTCGGCGTCCCGCTCCACGTCTCCCCGTCGTTCGCCACCGTGACTTGCGTCCATCCCGCGCCGACGCGCGCGGGCGTCACAACCGTGATCA
>JACLAB010001300.1_pt1 | contig 22669 bp, 15 predicted proteins | sample 8027921 | NCBI WGS metagenome assembly JACLAB01 (sample SAMN15725117, study PRJNA655200) | protist metagenome | isolation source: fluorescence activated cell sorting (FACS) single amplified genomes of... | place: USA: West Boothbay Harbor, Gulf of Maine | collected 2000-07-19
CTGTTGGGGGGGGCGCCCACCAGGTCCTTACAGAAGTTCACGCCGGAGCCGATCATGTCCGTCAGGCGGTACGTCGTGCCCACGTCTTTGGCCACCTTGTCATCACAGCCCAAAAGGGTTACCTTGTTCAAGGGGTGGCGCTTGAACCCACCTTCGGGCACCTTCTTGAATCTATTGTCGGAATAGGCGGCATCAGTCATACCGAGGAATAACTGGGTGATTCCAGCGTTACCTGTGCCAGTAGGTAATGCCACGCCTACACTACTCGCTCTTATGTCTTTTGACAATGTGACCACGGATTTGCCCAGGCGGGAGGCAGATAACACTTCCATATCTCCAGTCTTGCCCTTCTTGGGGTTAGGGCCCAGACCGACTAGCGCTATGTTCTTCACTTTGCCACCAAATATCTTGGTCGAATACTTAGTGCAAGCGTCTCCTTTAAAGGCTCCTTCGTTTATGATCTCCTGAACTAAACTGCAAATCTCGCTGTCGATGCCAGCAGGGATCGAATCTTTCAGACCCTTCTTCGCAGCAGCCTCATTTTTCTCCGCAGATTTGTAAAAAGGAATCACGAGCAAATCACCGTCAAAATCGTAATCAGTGGATCCAGATGCGCTCAAACTGAGTCTGTCGGAGTCCACAAAACCAGTCACTGCCTGCTGACCATTACCGTAAGAATCCGCGAAGTCACACAGCTTCGTTGTGCTTCTCATGAACCGAAATCTCATGGATCCAGCAGTTTTTAAACCTCTAGCTACTGTTGCTAATCCTATCATTACAACGATGGCCAAGATGGATTTCATATTATTGTAAACTGGCGTACTTGCTAACAAATGGTTTAGATGGTCTTGAACGTTTTTGACGTGCATTTATCATGGCTTCGATTTATCCTCTAGCTGCATTTTGTCTCAAAGCGCTAGACATAAAGTATTAGTTCTAGTTTATGTCCAGTGAACCTGACTCGAAGAAAGCTAGAATGGCTGAAGAAACTCAACCTGTCCTTTCTGCTCAGCAGCTAGATCGCTTTTCGCGTCAAAATGCGGCCTTGGGTAAGTGATCTTTGGAACAGATTCCATATGCAGCAGAACATATTGCGGGCGGGAGAAATCTGATGTTGAACCAAAAGTATATGGTTGTTTTGATATTACATTTTTGAAACCTTGATTTTGTACCAACAAACTTCCTTATCCTGTTGCTTTTATTTCTAGGTGCTGAGACGACTGCTAAACTAATCAAAATGCGCGTACTCGTGTACGGATTAAGAGGTGTTGGAATTGAGACCTGCAAAAATCTTGCGTTGCAAGGTGCCGGAGCGATCACATTGATAGATTCTGAGACTGCGCAAATGAAGGATACTGGATGTAACTTTTTTATCTTCGAAGAGGATGTAGTTCAGAAGAATTTGCGTGCCAATGCTTGCGCTCCTAGACTACAGGAATTGAATCCTATTTGTGAAGTGAGCGTTGCCCCTTCGTTGACTGATGAATTGATTACTTCTCATTCAGCAGTAGTAATCACCCAATTCCTCCCTCTGGCCGAACTGATCCGAATCGACAAATTGTGTGTGGACAACGACATTTCCTTCTTCTATTCCCTCATCCACGGAGTCAGCTCAAATATGTTCGTGAATCACGGCCCCAACCATATCATCCACGACCCGGACGGCGAGAAGCCCCTGCAGAAGATGATCGTGGAGATCACCCCGCTGGAGGGGGACGAATGCCTCATTAGGTACGTACATTGATATATGTTAGTGTGTACCTTAGATGGTTGTATTTTTCCCAATGGTATCGTCTGTTTGTGCTGAATTCTTCATGTGAATGGCCTTGTCTAGCTCTATCATATGCTTGAGTACCATGACGTGCGGTAGATGTGAAAGGTCTGATCTAGCTCTATCATATGCTTGAGTACCACGAACGTTTCGTACAACCATCACACTAATAATGGCCCTCAAACATTGTGAACATTTACTGCAGGTACGATACCCCTGAGGGCGAACTTCCTGTGGCCATAGATGAGGGAGACTTCGAAGTCACTGAGGTGGAGGGTTGCGACGGCATCAACGGCCTGGTGTTCCCCACGTCGCACCCGTGGAAGGACCCTGTCAAGACCGTCCGAGTGCCCTTCAACATCTCCTCCCTTCCCAAGTACGTCATCGGCGGTCTGTTGACGCAGAAAAAGCTGCCCAAGAGACACGCCATGCAGTCTATGTCGGAACTCGTCGTGGACCCGGGCATGCTCACCATGACTGATCTTCTGGGCTTCACGGAGATGCAGCAGCACGCGGCGTTCGTAGGTTTAATGACCTTCGCAGAGCAGCAGGGCCACCTACCCAGGCTGTACAACGAAGTCGACGCCACGAATGTCGTGGACATTATAAAGAAGTTGGTGGAGACCAAGGCGATGTTCCCCAACGGCTGCGAGCTGGACGAAGATTTGATCAAGAAGATCGCCAAGCTGGCCAGCGTGGAGATCCAGCCCATCGCTGCCTTCGTCGGAGGAGTGCTAGCGCAAGAAGTTGTGAAAGTGACCGGAAAATTCACCCCCATCCCCGGGTTCATGCATTTCTCTGCTGCCGAGGCCTTGCCCGACGATGTTCCCACCATGGAACATGCCTCTCCCCGTGGCCACCGCACCGACGAACTGGCGGCGGTGTACGGTTGGCCCTTCGTGGAGAAAGTCTCGAACCTGAACTACTTCATGGTGGGCTGTGGCGCCCTGGGCTGCGAGTTCATGAAAAATTTCGCTCTGAACGGCATCTTCTGTGGTCCAGAGGGAAAGCTGGTAGTCACGGATGCTGACCGCATCGAGCTGTCCAACCTCTCCCGCCAATTCTTGTTCCGCGAGCACAATGTAGGGCAGGTGCGTGCGTACTGGACCCAACCTCAGAGCTATAACTCTACACCATTGCTACGATATTAATAAAAACAGCTCATTGGACAGTTGTAAGGTAGCTTCATATTTTGTATGAGTACCATGACCATTTCATATAATCATCATACTCATATTAACCCTTGCAATTTATCCTTCATTCAGCCCAAGAGTAAGGCGGCTGGAGAGATGGCCACTGTCATGAACTCCGAATTCAAGATAGAGTCCATGGAGCACTTTGTGGGCTCAAAGTCCGAGGACATCTTTCACGACGACTTCTGGGCGTCCCTCGACGGTGTGTGCAATGCATTGGACAATATGGAGGCTCGTCTTTATGTGGATAAGGCATGTGTGAAATACGAGAAACCTTTGTTGGAGAGTGGAACCATGGGCACCAGTGGAAACGTTGACACCATCGCCCCCTTCAAGACCCGCACGTATGCCGAAGGCGGTGCCGCCGTCGAGGGCGGTGGCGTCCCCATGTGCACCCTGCGAAACTTCCCCCATCTCACCGACCACTGCATCGAGTGGGCCCGGGACCAGTTCGCCCTTCTTTTTGTGAAGATGTCAAAGAGCGCGGAGGGCTACGTCGCCAACCCCGAGCAGTTCGAGCGCAAGGTGCGAGACACCGCCGGCTCTGAGCCGGGAGTGGCATTCTTCGATACCAGATGCGTGACTTCCCTCCTTCGTGCCAGCCGAGCCCCCACCATGGGTAGCGCTGCGCAGCTCGCGTTCGACATGTTCCACTACATGTTCAGAGACCGCATTTTGGACCTGCAGTCCGCGTTCCCCAAGGACGCACGCATGACCAACGAGGATGGAGTAGACATCGGCCCTTTCTGGAGTGAAAAGAAGCGCTATCCTACAGTGGTGGTCTACAACCCTGAGGATGAGACGCATACCAACTTCATGCTCAGCGCTACGTGCATGTTCGCTGTCATGCTCGGCCTGATCCCACCTAAGGAGGAGAACGACAGCGAATGGTTGTCCTCGTACCGCGAGCGGGATTGGATTGTTAACATGACTTCCGACCTGGTGCCTCCCGAGTACGTGCAGGCCCCCGTCAGCGGCGCGGGTATCTCCGGTCCCGAGGACATAGATGCCAAGATGGATCAGATCATCGACGCTTTGTTCGAGGATCTGCGCCAAGTGGCGAATGGTATCACTCTCCCCAAGATGGAGCTTGCCGACTTCGAAAAAGACGATGACTTGAACTTCCACATCGCGTTTATCACTTCCTGTGCGAACCTGCGATGTGACAACTACAGCATCAAGCGTACCGACTTTCAGGCGTGCAAGGTCGTGGCTGGCAAGATCATTGCCGCCATCGCCACTACCACCGCCGCGGTATGCGGCCTGGTCATCCTGGAGCTATTCAAGGTCACCATGGGGCTTGATTCCGAGAGGCTCATGAACAGGCAGATTGGCCTCGGCGTGAACGCCTTCACATCTTTCACACAAGAGCCCCCCAAGAAGTACGAGACCTTCACAGAGACCACGGTCCCGCCGGCCTCAGAGGTTCCTGCGGATGCCTTCGACGAGGCGGGCAAGATCAAGGAGGAGTACATCACAAGTGAGGTCAAGCGGGCCTACCCCGAGGGGCACACCATTTGGGACAAGATCGAAGTACGTGCCTTATGGTGTCAGTGATGTTCAGAGTGCTATATCTCTGCGCCATTATTGTTTTCAGTTCAGTATGGCTCATGTAAAAGTTCTTATCTTGTTCCATTATTGTTATCATGAGCATCCAGTACAACCATCACACCAACATTGACCTTTCAACGTCATCTAGGTTGACGGAAACATGTCGCTGAGTGAGTTCAGCAAGTGGCTGGAATCGGAGCACAAGCTTAAGATGAACAACTGGAACTTCATTTACGGCACAAAACAGGTGGAGTCGGAGGGGAAAATGGAGAGCTCGCCCGTCACCACCCCCGTATATCCTCTGAAGCCCGTGCTCGACTACTCGCTCATCCCCGCGCTCGACTTGACCAAGGCACAGGCCACTCAGGCGCTGATGCGCAACCCCAAGGCCAAGCCACTGCAGCAGTACATCGCCATCTGGGCTGAGAGTGCCAAGACGGGAGTGGTTCCCGAGACCCCAACGGACACCTCTGACGTCATCACATCCGATACGTCCTTGAAGAGTATCCTTTACATGATGGCAAAGAAGGCTGACAGCGGGATGGAGGATAAGAGCATCGATAATAGAACAATCCCGGCGCTTGAGGGGCGCAAATTCTGGGTCATTCCTGGGAACGAGGGCCCTGACTGCTCTCACGCGGAGACTTATGAGGACGTGTATCATCTCGTTTCTTTCAAGGTGATCATTTAAATTTGTCGTTTAACGAGCATTGTGGAAATACAATACTAGTAGTAACTAAAGAATATTATAATATTCCAGTTTAACGATCTTCTCTTGTTGTACATATCTAAACAACAAATTACACTATTTCATAACTAAACTCGCATTCTTGCAGCTTATATTTCCTTCAATCATCGCTCCCACTGACCACCGCTAGCATTTGCGTGACTTGGTACACCATGTACAGCACGATGAGGTAGTAGCCGAACCCGCGCTCTATCTTCCACCCCCGATGCGCCACAATGCACAAGGTGGATATCAGAGTGATGTACAGAAAGACCAGGGAGATATAGGCGGATGTGTTGAAGTGGACCGTGAACGGAGCGGGATATGTCTTCAAACACGCGTACGTGCAGGCCAGGCCCAGCCCGAACAACACATCGAACACTGGGCTGGCGTAGCACCCTGCCACAGCCATCTCCCCCATACCGCGTCTTGCCAGCGATGCCATGGTGAACCAATCTCCTATACAGTTGCCCCAGGCCAGCACTGTGAGGCCCAGGTACCTGCAGCGAGAATAAAGAAGTTTGAAAGTGCATTATCAGTAGATAGTTTCACAGAATTTCATGATACTGTGGTATAGAGATGTAGCCCCCTGAAGTTCACTCAGATTACGTACGCCGAGGGTACCTCCATGACGAACCCCAGCACCTCCAGACACACAATGAGCTCGCCGGCCAGCATGTAGATCCACACGATGCACATGAAGAAGGCGGTGAGCACCCACACTACGGACAGCACTGTGCCCTGGGGCGGCTTGGAGGTGTGGGTCACGAGATACACGCCCCCTGCGGGAATTAGACCCAGGAAGCAGGTGAGGAGCACGGGCTCCACGTGCCAGACCTGGAACACCCACAGCAATACCAGTGGAATCATCACAGGGTGTATGACAGCGTAGTTTTTCGACCAAGATTCGGGTTGCAGCGTGGGTATAGACGTGTCTCTGAGGAAATTCACTGGGAATTCCAAGCAAAGAATCACCTTTTGATACAAAGGCAAGGTCCAGAACTCAGCCGCAGCGACTTGCTTCCGAATGCGGTGCTGCAAAAACCACTGCTGCCAGTAAAGTGCTTCCACTATGCTCGATGTTTCCCCACGGCTTAACGTCTTACGGGCTTGCTCCCTCCTGCTCAAGCGGCTGTCCCCTGCCCATCCCCCTGCATTATCCATGTCTAGCTTGCCCTTCACATTCACGCCGCTTGTTGGATAGTCACCCTCTTCGTCACTGCTCTGCACTGGGTCGTAGTCATCCCCGTTGTTGCTCGATATCAGGCCGTCTGTGAGTTGCGAGCGGGTCTGCTGCAGGAGCCTCCACGACCCATCTCCCTTGTTTTTCGCTATGCCACTATAATTGCCTGTAGTTTCTGGGTCTCTGTCTCTCCCACTGTTCGCATCGTACGTCACCTGCACTGGATATCCTTTAGCAACTCCATTGTCTACTGTCCCGCTTTCCTTCATCTTCGCGCCAACATAGTCGTCAATTACCTCTCCATCGAAGGCCGCGCTGATTAAGCCCCCGGAGAGGTTGATCGTCGAGGCACTCTCCTCGTCCTCTTCCATCGCACGTTTCTTTTTTTCAGAATCTGGGTTGTCCTCATCATCGTCGCTAGTGTCGTCGAGGATCAGGAAGGTGTATGGTTTGTCGGCTGCAGGGAATGCAGCACTCACCGCAGCGCTACCAGCGGACTGGCTGCCTGTGCCACCCTTGCCTGCAGCATCCTTGTCCTGCTCGCTCTTGTGCCAGAAAGCCGTCTGTATGACCTTAAAATCGTACTCCAGCGCCTGGTCGCCCATGCGAGGGGCGGTGACGTTCGGCACGGACAGACCCTCGTGACTGGCCTTGCGCGCATCGAGGGTGGACACGATAAGCACCACACTAACGTAGGTAAGGTAAATCAGGAATAACATTGCTGCCCCGGTGGTAGTGATGTTTTGTACCACTGCTAAGACGTGCACTGCGACAGCTGCTATGAGGAAGAAGCAGACGTCGCGGATGAATATCTTGCTCGACACATAGCAAGGCGACATGATGGAAATCGTCCCCACTACTATTGTGGCTACAAACATGCTGCTGCCCAACATCCCATTGATACCAATTAACGGCGCGTTTTCGCTTCCAGAAAAAGCAGAGACGGAGCTGAAAACATCAGGAGCCCCATTGCCGAATGCAAGGAACGTCACTCCCGCAACGTTGTAAGACAAATTCAGTCTCTCACAGACCTTGGCCAAGGATGGAGATAGGTAGTTCCCAGCAGTGTTTCCCAGCATCCATATCAAGCCCACCACGAGAATTATAAGGAGTATGCCATAAAATATGGGTGTCCCTTCGTAGGAGCAGTGATAGACCCGCAGATAATCGATCCCCAACAAAGGGCCACTTCCAATAGCTTCCCAATCATCTGGTATTTGACAATCACCCATGATCAAACTAGTGGTCTCTTCTTGGGTGATCGATAAATATAAACTGGTATAAGTACCACAGAACGCGAGGAAATGGCACTTACAGGTTTCACTGATTTACATCGCACGTTTTTGTAAACGTGCGAGGACAAGAAACGATAAATAAAATCAAAGCCCTGTTTGCATTTTATATTTAAGTTATTGAGTATGGATTTGGGCGAGAAGTGGGAATGGAAAGGCAGAAAACTCGCATGCCGAGTTGAGCCCGAATCTGGTAATCCTGCTGGTGATGATTTGCGGCAGCGATTTGTTGAGTTGGCCGGCAAGGATATGGAGGAGATGGGGAAGCTCTTTGATACTTTGGACAATCTTAAGAACACAAAGAAGAAAATGGAGGTCGAAAAGAAAGGTGCGCATATCGATCATAAGGCTGATCGTAAATTCAACGAAGTTCTAAGTCGTAAACACATTTTGGGAGCAACTCAGTTGGCCATGAAGACAATTGATGATAAGGAGTTTGCTAATGCTACTACTGTCACCCAAAAGAATCTAAAGAAGCGGTTTGCTCGTCTGCCTGTATCTCCCCCACCCAGGGTACTGCTACAAATTCAGCGTGAGCGTTCCAAGCCCCCGACTGTTGTGGAATCAGAGGATTTGATTGCCAAGCGTGCCAAACTTGAAAAGAAGTTAGAGAAGCAGCGATTAAAGCGCATGGAGGCCATGAAGGCTGACGAAACGATTGCAGAAGGTTATGAAAATTCTTCATCCCAGGTGAAAAAGATGCTTACGGAAACTTTCCCATCAAATATGAACTCGGGTGATCTGTTCGGTACCCATGGAGATGACAATAATTATTTAGGCTCTATGCTCTACATGTCCAGAATGTCCGGTGGCCTTGAGAAGTCAAAGCGCATGAAGCGCAACGAGGCCACCGTGGCCTCCCTGCTGCCAGTAGACACCAAGGACGAGGACGGGAAGAAGGACAAGAAGCGCGACCACGACGACGATGGCAACGACACCGCGCAGGAGCAAGACGATCAGTCCCGCATGTCTGGTGACCAGGGAACTGATGTTAGCGCCAAACTTTTCTGTGTGGCTTCGCTGTGCAACTGGTCCAGGAACTCCTCAAACGCCTCTCGGTTGGCGCAGGAAGGAGGAGTGCGCGCCATCATCCAACTCATGTCAGAGAGCAATACCCGCATATTGCGATTTGCCACTGCCGCTTTCCGCTTCATGTCTGAAGACGCTGTTCTTAGCATATCGATGATAGAAGAAGGTGCTGTGAGCTGTATATCTGATGTGGTCAAGACCCCTGTAGACGAATTCGCGTCCACCAATCTAGCTGTAGCACTCGTAAACCTTACCCGTATCAACGGTAAAGAAGCGGTGCTTGTGGAGGGGTCCATGGTATTAGCCCTGCACAACCTTATGATGAACAGACCGGAGCTGAGTGCCTTGTGCGCGCGCGGGCTGTACAACCTTACCTGCGTGGATGGCATGTACCCACTCATGGAGCGCCTCATCCGCACCATTGTAACAGTGTCCGCCAGCAGCATCGCCGCCGTAAAACACATCTGTGCTGCGTCCCTTTGCAATCTATCTGATCTCAAGCTCATGCGCCCCCGGCTCGTGGAGGAAGGCGCTATTGCGGTGTTGAGCACGTTGAGCCGACATGCCCCCACGCGCACCCGCAGGGTCTGTGCAGTCATTCTGCAGAATTTGAGCGCCACCAAGTCCTGTCGCGTAGAAATGGTGATTCGCAGTAGTGTGCATGTAGCACACGGACTGTCTAGCGACAAGGACCCCATAATACTTCGATGCGTTGGTCTCACACTTGCACGTCTATCCACAGAGCCAGTCAACAGTGCGCGCATTGTGCAGGAGTACGGTGTATCAGCGCTGTGCAATATCGCGATGAAGTTCAGCAGCGTGCCTGGCATCTCCCAGCCGGTGTCCACCGCCCTGCAGCTCCTGGCCCAGCAACCTTCGACGCGCATTGCCGCCGTGCAGGAGGGATGTGTGACCAGTATTGCCACCCTACTAGCCAACTCGAAGGACTTATTTACACTGCAGAGCAGTCTTTACGCTCTGAGCAATCTGCTCATCGAGCCCGAGAACCACTTACCCATTGTGCAGCAAGGCCTTATTCTCACTATAGTCAGCATGTGCGAGCACGAAGATGCATTGGTCAAAGACCTATGCGCATTCGCATTCTTTAACATGAGTTGTGCTGTTGACTCACGCAAGCACATCGTGAATGCAGGTGCCATTCCTTCTCTGATCACTCTTTCGATCCAGGACAGCTCTCTCACAAAGCAGAGGTGTGCAGCCGCTCTATGTAATGTTTCCGCTTACGAAGCAGGCATGTCCAGAATGGTATCTGACGGCATCATCCCTGCTCTAGTAAGCCTATTAAGCGAAGATGACATCACCATCCACTACGCCTGTGCGGCCTTGTGTCGTCTGTGTCTGTCTCAAGAGAACAGTGAGATGATCTCCAGCTCCGGGGGGGTATCCAAACTAGTGTCTGGTGCGCTGAATGGTGACACTATCACTAGACGATTCTGTGGTGCAGTGTTGTCCACGCTATCGTTCTATGACTCCTGCCGCGCGCCATTGGTAGAGCTTGGCAGCATTGGTGCACTGAAGAATTTGGCCAAGGAGTACGACGACGACGCCCAGCAGCGCTGTCTCGTCGCCTTCGCCAACATGTCTTGCGACAAGAGGGTGCAGGGGCGCATGGTGGAAGAGGGGGTGGTAGCCATTACCGCCGATCTTATTGGTAACTCGTACCAAGAGAAGAACTATATCTGTTGCGCCAAAGCCTTATGCAATCTCGCCTGTGCGGAGAAAACCCGTGTGATTGTCGCCCAGCAAGGTGGCGTGAACGCACTCATGATGATCAGCATGGTGCACAGCGTGGACAGACAGACCAAGCTGTTGTGTGTCATGGCCCTGTATAACTTGCTGGACGCCACCACCGTAGACTTCATGCTGGAAGAGGGCATATGCAAGAGCGTGGCCAACCTCAGCAAGCAGGCGCACCCCAAGATTCTCAAGATGTGCGCGCACATGCTGAACTACCTCACGCGCTTCGAGCAAGGTGGCATCAAGATGACGGAGAAGGCAGGCCTTGCCCACTCCGCCATTGCTGTGATGTTGCAATCTGACGACGAAGACACTAAGATGGCTGCTGCGCGCACCACGGCCAACCTTGTGCTTAGTAGTAACAAGGATGTCGCTGCTACCATGATCAGAGGAGGGGCTTTCGATATCTTGGAGAGGGGCTGCCTGCTGGAAGACCCTAGTGCTTCCAAGCAGTGCGTTGCTGCCATCTTTCGGTCGTGCACCAACCCCCAGTTTTTGCAGAAGTTGGGCGAATTGAATGCATCAAAGACCTTCCTTTCCGTCTCAGGTGACAAGGAGGTGAATCTTCTCATTGCCAAGATCATGGCGATGTTAGCTGCAGACACGACTTCCAGGCCGTACTTGCAGAAGAAAGATGTGTTTGTTCCTCTTATCGAGCAGGCGAGCAAAAACACGGATGTAGAATGTGGTCGCTGGTTCTCCAATGCTATCCGATGCGTCAGCAATGGCTATAGTGACCATTATTCAATGATGACCGAGGGGATTGTCGGAGCTCTGGGTGCACTTCATGCCCTCGAGGATGATGAGGGGGTTATCTCTAGCTCAAACGCCGAGACCATTCGCTTGTTCATCGAGGGCAACAAGATGTGTATCGAGGACCTAGCGTCTGAGGCGACTGTGAACATTCTAGCACGTGCAGTCAGTGAATCCAAAAAGAATGCCGACCAGATCAGGTTCATTCTTTATAACTGTGCTCTGGTCATGATGGAATGCACTTGCTACAGCCCAGTCACCCGTGACGCGGTAGCGATTGACGCCGCCAGCACCGTGTTGTCGGCCTGCATGGAAGACCACACCTGCTACGATCTGGCTATCGCCGTCATGTATCAGTTCTACACGGATCCGAAGACACGCGGGCAGTTCTCCACCTCCGCACTAGCTGCCAAGATCACACACATCATGCAAGACCACCCCACTGAAGGGTGTTTGATGAACGCCGTGAGCGCCTTGTGGTCTTTGTCCAAGCTACCGTCCAGTCGCGACTATCTGTCTGAACCTCCTGTACACGCAGATGTCATTGCTCTGAAGCTGACCCAGGGAGAGAATGTCAAGCTCAAAGCCAATGCTACGAGGCTGCTCAAAAATCTGCAGTCAGATGCGAATGAAGCCATCGAGGAGGGAGCAGTGGCTGCGTTAATCGCGATCTCTTTGGAAGGAAAAGCTCAGAGGTCGAAGGTTAGCTCTGAGATGATATCCCCAGAAATCAATCCAGTAGGCGAAACCGTCGTCCCAGACTATGGAGTGGAGCTGGTCGATTTCAGCAAGTTCACATGGTATCTGGAGAAGAAGGTCACCATGGGGGGTGCTGCCGGACGCGGACCTGGTCTGCCGGAGCCGCCGATCATGGATGGCAATCGCGACCAGTACACCCAGTTCAGCGTAGAAGAACTAGATAGTAGCGAGCTAGAAGGCAAAGCCAAAATGAGCTTTGCCAAGATGCAGATCCCTGATAACATGCGAACGCAGCATCTTTTGACTGATGCTGATTTTGATGTGAAGGAGGATGACGGGTCTCAAATAGAAGAGAGCAGCCAGGTGGAAAGCGTTGTTGTTGGGGGCACTATGGAGAATTCCCTCGCGGACAGCAACTCACTGGCCACTTTTGGAAAGGAGTTCAAGGAACCTGAGAGCAAAGAAGGAATAAGCGAGGAGAAGTCGGCGAGTCCCAAGGAAAAGGGGTCCGAAGTGGGGGTTGTCGAGAGCAAGAAGATTGACAAGAAGAGCGCGAAGGGCAAGGTCAAGAAGAAGTCCGACACTGCCAGTTCCAAGCCTGGGATGTCCGCTAAAGAAAAAGGCACCACCCAGCCAAAAATGGACAAAAGCAATGCCGAAATCGGACAAAAAGCCCAAGCTTTAGGATTATATTAAACATTACGACAGGCTTCCTGAAACACACCTCCCCTTGACGTATCTTTGTAAATAGCTTACTATCTTATATAAATAAAACAGACATGTTACATTTAATTACAAATTCTTCAATACTGTAACATCATCACCAATCAGCCTTCACTCATCTCACTCGCGTGATCGTTTTCGCTATTCAGGCTGCTCTCCATGGATCGATTAATCGCATGTGAATCGTGCTGCTTATCTCTACTGCTACTACCATTATTATCTGTTGCATCGCTGCCACCGAAATGCATGCGTGCTCCTGCACGAAACGGAGATTTGTCGCCGTTCGTATAGAGCCCCACTTGCTCCTCGGCAGCCCGCAACTCGCCCTCGGCCTCTTTCTGCCGTTGTTCGTACAGCCGCGCGTGCTTCTGTTGGTACTGCAGCAGGTTCAGTGGTCTATGTAAAGGCCCTGAATTGGTGCTGCTGCTCGTGATGGTGTGAGAAGACATGGACGCCCCGGTGGTATGTACTGCCGTACGCATGGGGAGTGAGGAGGATGACGAAGAGAAGGAAGAGGAAGGACATGGCGCGGAGAATGCTTGTTTAAGTGCCGTGGCAGTGCTTAGGCTGGCCTCTTTCCTGGCTTTCCGAATCTCTCGCTCTACTCGTAATTGCCTTAACAGAGCATTTGCTGCTGTGTATGTGACATCCTTTGTATCTTTTTCGGCAAGACTATCATTGTTGTCATCAGCACTCGTACAATCCCGGCAACGTTGTGCCTTCCGAGGATTTGTTTGAAGATCGATTATCATGTTTAAACCTCCAGTTAAATCTACTAATTCTCTCTTTACTTTTCTGGCAGCAGCAGCTCCGCCTGTGGCTTTCTTCTGGCCCTGGTAATTTCCATCCCTTTCCATCCTTCTCTTCGATATCAGCTTCTCCTCATTTTCATTTTCTTCGTTCTGGGTCCCTGGCGGAGTGTTCTTGTCTACTTTCTCTTTAGAAGTGCCGTTCTTCCGCCGCTTCTGCCGTGGATTTTCAACATCGGCATCAGGGGCGTCACTTTCCCGCACTCTGATGTACTTTCGATTCATTTTGGCTCTCGCGTATCTTTATAGCTAGCTGCAGTCATCTAACTTGAAATATCTGGCCCAAAATACTTATAATCAATAGTTGTAGCCACTTTTTCCTTTTTGCATAATCGCACGTTTAAAAACGTTCCACATTGAATCGATTGATACTTGGTCAGAGGTCTCGCAATCCTCAGTAGAGCTTTAGCTTTTAACTATGTTCAAGTTTATCTGTTTTATTTGTTTGCTAGTGGTTGTTAGTGCCTTTAGGCCTTTGAATAGTGCCCGAAGTGCTGGCCTAAGATCTGTAAGTGAAACTTTCAGGCGACATCATCACACATGCAAGAATGGCTGTGAATAGCTTTTTCTAGTGGATGCTAGGCGTGCTGACACTTTGTCATTCTTGTTTTAGTGCCTTGAGTAGTAGATATCTAGTACCAATAGACCATATTATTGTTTTATTATGACATTCCCAATTAACTTTCAATTCTTTCGCTGCCATTTCGATTCAGATAAAGATGGAGGCTGCTGTCGGCCCTGGTGAGGTATTTGTACCCGATATGCCCAGACGTACCACAATGAATGCCATCCTTTTAGGAGCTATTGGGGTCTCTACACTAGGTCTTGCCGTGCCTTACCTCGCTTTCTTCGTCCCGGCTGGCGGTGGAGGTGGTGGTAACGGTATTGTGGCCAAGGACGCCCTCGGTGACGACGTAACTGTAGAGGGGTGGAAAAAAAGCCACACTAGTGGTGCCCGTGAGTTAGTTCAGGGTCTTAAGGGTGATGCCACCTACCTAATTCTAGATGATGAGAAGAAAATGGCTGATTTTGCTATCAACGCCGTGTGTACTCACCTAGGCTGTGTAGTACCCTGGAACAAAGCCGAAAACAAGTTTATGTGCCCCTGTCACGGCTCGCAGTACGACAAGAACGGAAAGGTCGTGCGCGGCCCTGCCCCTCTCTCCCTGGCCCTGGCCCACCGCGAGCAGGACGACGCTGGTACGCGAATTCAGCGAGGTGAAGTTAACTTCCGAGGGATGCATCTCTATGCTATTTAGATTGTATTCAATGCTGAACTGTCATATGAAAGGCCTTGTCTTAGCTCTGTCATATCCTTGATTATAAGATCCAATGTATGTAGGCATCACACTGATAATACCCCTGAACTAAACATCGTGACCAATGTTGCCCCACAGGTAAAGTACTTCTTAAACCCTGGACTGAGACTGATTTTCGTACTGGTGATGCTCCCTGGTGGAAATAAACTAGTGTGAGTGGCGTAGCTAGTTATTGTTAGACATAGCCCTATTTAATGTTGTATTTTAGTATTGAGCTCCCTGGTCACTAGGATTAATAATGAAAGCTAATTTTGCAAAGAATATTTCCTTCATTTCTCAAACAAAATCAGTTGTCACGCTCTAAATATATAGTTATGGAAACGACGTGTACATGTTCTTGTTCTCCCCGGCAAACAAAGATCTCTCCAAGGCTGCTAGACTGATCGAAGATATGGGCGCGTGGGAGGGTGCTGAGGGGGGTTCATTTATCAGGCCAGACATGGAATTGCCCGTAGAATTGCTGGGGAGGGCCAGCAGCGAAGGGGCAGATCCCGTCACTGCGCTGGAACCGCCACTAGGGATGACGGGGTGCTGCCATTCAAAGCTGTTCGAGTGGCCCTGACGCACCTGGCCTTGATCCATATTTGCACCGATATCGGTGTAGTCGACATTGTCTTCGGTATTGTTGGTCTTGAATGACCATGCCCCGCCCAGTACCTCGTTTCGCTTGCTCTGACATTTTTGCTTGGGCTTGGGCTCCTCTGCGTCCTTGGCACGTTTCGTACTTGTCTTGCGTACCTCAGGCGCACCGCCCTCTATTAAAACATGTTGAAACTTACACTTATTGCCTTTATTGCATGCCCCTTTTGAGAATCGCACACACGACTCGGAGCTTTTCTCCTTCGTCACAGGAGGCTTCTTTCCGCTTTCATTGCTAGTGTCCGACTTCTCTGATTTCTGAGACGAGGTCTTCGAAAGCTCATCGTCTTTCTCTTTCTTGTTGTTATCGCTGTTGCTCTTCTTTTTCTTCCTCTTCTTGTCCTCCTTCTCGCCATGGGCAGGCCCTGCGAAGCCAAGGGTGGCAGCAGTGGGGACGAACTCTGGGAGGCCAGGAAGCCTATAAGACGAGGACGCGCTCATATGACCCTTATTGCTCTCTATTTTTTCGCCAGTAGAGCCAGCACTTGTCACAACTTCTTTCTTCGTCCCCCCCTCTCCTGTACTGGAATTTGATGTAGTGCTGTTGTTGCGAGGTTTGTTTTCTCTCGTAGTTTTATTAGCCTTCGAGTTGTCTTTGTTCTCTGCAGGCTCATCCACCGCTTTTTTGGCATAATTACCACCCTTCTTGGAATGCATAGTCCACTCCTCTTCGTCATCATGGCCCGCAGACGCCTCCTTCTGCTCCCTCTTCCGCTGATTCTCTTGTCCCTCAAAGATGGCGGCGGCTTCAGAGGCCTTCAGGGCGGCTAGAAAATCCGCTCTTTCTTGTTCTTCTTCACGCCGTTTGGTGATTTTAGCTAGACGGGTCCGCTCTAGCCGAGCGGCTTTCTGCTCTGGAGTCTCCTTCCCTTTCTTGCCAGACCTCTTCTCCTGCTGTGACTGTGATTCAGAACCATCTGCATTCTCAACAGAATCAATATTGTTGGATAGATTTTCTTCGGTGGTGATAGCACTGGGGATATCAAACGAAACGCGTCGTTTCATATTGGGACTATGGAGACAACTAGGACTCGACGCTCCCGAAGCTGGACTCTTGGGACTAATCTGGCTTGTAGCTTCAACAAGGCTCTGCTTCTTCAGTGAGGCAGAAATATGGGCTGCGTCCTTAAACTTTATCGCAGCAGTAGGTGTTCTCTCAACAGCCGCTTTCTTTGTCTCTGCATCGCTATCGCTGGAAAGAAACATGTAGATTCCGACCACGACGAAAAGGGCAATTCCAAACCCAATTATAAACTCGAAATTATCATTGAACCAGTCCATCTCACCCCTACCGGAAGGAAGATGGACTCGTCTTTTGATAAGATTCTCCACAGGTTTTTCACCTGAAATCATCGTGTGAACAACATGGATTTCCTTTTAGCCCTTCCAAATCCCGCGTACGTTTTCAAAGCGCAGCCAAAGAGCATTAAACACCGCCGTACAAAAAGATGGGACCTAGGGAAAAGACAGAGGGCGCGAAGAAGCGTGGTGTGCTCGTGGATGGGCTTCATGAAAATTTGAAAAGGACCACGATGGCGAGCCAGGCAATGCACCAGATATTTCTTAGGGAGATCAATGGAATCGACCCTGTTACTGAGGACTTCGGCAAGAGTGAGCTGAACTTTGAAGGAGTCAGTAAGTTCATGCGCTTCGGCGGGCCTGAACATAATGGCAGGTTAGTGAAAAGTGTAGCCCTTTCTAACACCCCAGAAGCTATCGTAGTGATGTCAAAAGTGGTAGAGGCATTCATCATGGATGCTGGATTAAAGTCTTGGATGGCGAAAGAGATTGAGCCGAAAACGGATCTAAAAAATGCCACCGAAGTGCAGGTGGTAGATTTGCTTCGAACGATAAAGGTGCACGAACCCTTTGATTTCATGAGTGATGTCGCGAGAGTTGGGGATAAGAAGAAGCAGCCTGCATCCTCAAGCTCAAATTTAAGTTCGCAAAAGAAGAAGAAGTCAAAAAGTTGAACCGCATTTTTGGCTAGATATCCATTATATTATGCATATTATATTAACATTTGTACAATCAAACTATCTTTGATTCAAGCATACTACAACCGCAGTAATGTTGTCAGAACTTTCCTCGCTCCTCCTTGCCCTCGCTTCGGCCTCTTCTACCAGTAGCCTGCTAGCACGGTTCACATCAGTTTGAGTCAAAAGCTGGAATCGAACGAAATTCACAGCCTCTTCATTGCTCAATACATCCCACAGACCGTCAGTTGCTAGAATAATGAATTCGAAGTTTGGTTGGATCTGTAGATGAATGATGTCTGGCTCTGATGTCACGTGTTGATGCGTACCCCATAGGTGTCCCTGAGCGTATACTTTATCATCTATTTGGGGGTTAAGCACCTTGTCGTCACAGTTCTTGTACTGAATGTCTCCGAAACTTCGACTAACCCCTAGACTCCCCCCCACGCGGCCATCCTCTACAAATCCCCCCGCACGTATGATGCGGTCCTTTTCTTGTGCGTCCTGGGGTCTGTGGTCTTTGGTGATCTGCTCGCTGATGCCTTTGCTGCATAAGACTGCTCTGCAATCTCCAATATTGGCTATGGCAATTCTCATCGATCCATCTGTGACTTGTTCTGTCTTATAGACGAGCATCATATTGCATGTACTGCCAGCGAATGCATTCGACCTCTTTGATCTCTCCCTACTTAACTTTCTGTCTCTTTTGCGCACGTAATCTTTTTTCAAGATGTTGCGATCGGTCGAAGCACAGGCCGAAAGAAGTGCATTTTCCACCCTATCCGCACAACCTGAGTTTGTAGGACTCAGCTTGTTGACGTACCCAAACACAGATGTTGCCAAGTTATCCTGCAGATCCTGGGCCACGTACGCTCCTCCATGTCCATCAAATACTCCGAAGACTCCCATGGATAACTGACCATCATCGCTACGAGCGAAGCGCACATCCATGCAGTCCTCCATGTATGTGCGGGATCCCTGGGACTGGGACCCCGCGTAGCGCAGGGAGAGCTCCAGATGCTCCCCGCAGTCCTTCCGTGCAACGTCGCCTTTTTCAGGGGTACCAGTAGGAGTGCCTGCAGGTGTGCCAATAGGCGTGGATGCATTCGCCCCTCCTCCTCCCGCCACCCCTGCTCTCTTGCCTGAAGTGAGATCCTGGAGGATAGTGCGTACCCCACCGGTCTTCTCAAAGTGTGGGATGGGGCTGGCACTGTCAGGCCAGTCCTTGGTGCGGCCATTATCCTCTATGACGAAGTCCCAGTCCTTGGGGTCGCATATGGGCACCTCGCTGTTACGTGCGCTTACACCATCAAAGAAGCGACTCATGGCTTCGGGGTCCGAGTCCGCGCCGTCTCCGTAGTCTGACCCATCAGATTCAGATCCGACAGACTCATCGTTGCTCATGTCGTCGCTGAGGGCTGAATAGTTAGATCCCATGGACGTGCGATGGGCTGGCTGGCGGATGCTGAATAATTCCTCTGAGGCCTCATCTGAAGGCCTACGGGAAGGTCCGTTAGAGGGGAAATTGCTGGGTTGGGTTTTCGCAGCTTTGAGGGTGTGGTTAGAACTGGCCATGCGACGGCTGGCGAGGATGGACATTCTTCTCTTTTCCCGTCTGTCAGATCTGGTGCTTGTGCTGCCCTGCTTCTTTTTTTGAGACTCAAGTACGTTGTTAAGGCGTTTTTTTCGATGCAAGGTTGCTTTCAAGTTCAGATCTGTTTTTTTCTGTACTTTTTCTGCTCGCATGTGAGATGACACCTCGAAGTCCATGTCCAGACTAAGAGGCGTTCCCTCTTCAGTATCATATTTCATCTTTGCCGCCATAACAATCGGAATATTACTCTCTTCCTTTTCGTCGTCGTTCGGTTCATTCTCCACTTCAGCACCAAATTGAAGAGTTTTTTTGGGTGTGCTGGCGTTTTCATTCTCCGACATCATTGAGCACTCTCCTGTTCCAGGCTCCATGATGCATAGCTCTGTCCTTTCGTAAACAGAGTCGAATAGAGGGTCGGACCCTTCGTCCGTCACCCAAGCGTCATTCACAATACCATCCATGTTGATACGGTTCTCGTAATCTTTATCCAGCATACTGGTAATTAAGTGTTTTAAATGAGGATCCTCCATAGTTTCTATCGGCAGTCTAGGCTCGAGTGTCTTGATCTTTGTCGCGAGATCCAGTTCATTATCAGCCATCCAGGGAGGGCGGCCTACGAGCATGCAGAACAACGTAGCCCCCAGCGCGAAAATGTCGATACAAGGCATGCGTGAGAACTCGTACACACGCTGCTCCCGCGGAAGATTCAGCTCCGGGGCGGTATAAGCAGGAGTGCCGAAAAAGCCACTCACAGCCCCAGCATTTGAAAATACAGCCGCACCGAAATCACTGATCTTGGCCTGAGGCTGCTTCATTCCTCCAGCCACGCTGAGAAGGATGTTCTGGGGCTTGATATCTCTGTGCACAATTCCCATGGCATGTAGGTAGTGCACACCTTTGACGATGTCTCTGAAGTACTTCCGACATAGCGCCAAAGGGAGGGGCTTCGCTTGCAGAGTGTCCGGCATCAGCACACACCCCATCAGCTCCTGCACGATGCTGATCTTCTTCTCCTTGGGGTCATCAATCACTTCATACAGCCGCACCACATTGGGATGCCGCAGCTTCTTCATGATGGCTATCTCCCCGTACTCCAACTTAAATCCCTTGTCTACCTGCTGGTCGCTCCCCTGTCCGAACACCAGCTGTCTCGCGAACGTCTTCATGGCGTAGCGCTTCTTCGTGCGTACGTCCTCCGCCAAGAACACTGCCCCAAATGTGCCCCTGCCGATCTGTTCCTTTATCAGGTACTTGTCGTTCACGCAGCGCTGGCCCTTCGCGCTTTTCTTCACCGAATACTGCTTCGTCTCCGTGACCGGACTGATGACGGGACAGGCGTTGGCAGGCTCGGAAGAGACGCGTCGGAGGCTCAGGCTCTCTTTCCCCGGAGTGCTCATGTCAAAGCTATCTAATGCGTCCTCGCTCTGCGACTTGGGCGAAGGCATACTCATATTAACCCCGCTCACGTCAAAGTTTTCCTTATCATTTTCACTGTCGCCGAGCAGCAGAGAGCTCTGGTCGTGTGGAGACTGCACTGCGTGGTATATCTCGCTGAAGCAGTCAGAACTTGATTTAGTGGTGGATTTGTACGAGGGCGTGTCAACGCTGCTTACACTACTCCACTCCTTGGAGCTGTTTTTGCAGATCGTAGAGCGCTGGAGGACGGTGCGATGTCTGCGAGTCTGCTCCCTCTTCTCCATGAGACTCTGGATAATCCTGCTGAACTCGTCTGTACCCCCACCCACACTACTCTGCCTCTTTTTGGGATGCTGTGGCTCCTCCTTGATACCAGCCTCCGATCCCGCCCGCAGCTGATGAAATGCCGACTTCGTGAGCACCAGACAGCTCGTCGCGCCGTGGGAAACACAGTTGGCCACCCTGGTATGTGCGTATGCGTGATGGAGGGTGTTGTTAGTGATGATTACTGTGTTAGTATTGGAGCATGCACAACAAGATGAAGATCAAGCACGTATACTCATTCAGCCACATACCTGGGCTCGTTGGTGACGAGGCTCATTTCCCCGAAGCAGTGCCCCCCCCGCAGCGTCGCTAGCTCGGTCAATTCATTAGTGCCTTCCATCACTTTGACCGTGCCATCCAGTACGATGTAGAATGCGTCCCCTGGTTCCCCTTGCGTGACGATCCTCTCCCCATCCTTGTAGTGCTGGATGTCTGTCAGTGACAGCAGATTCCGTCGGCTTTCCAAGGGTAGTTTATGGAGAAAGGGTACGGCTTTGACTATGAGCATATTGCGAAAGAAATTCCACTTTTCGAAACGCTCTGGGGGTATACGGGCCACCTTAATCCCTCTGTTGTTATTGTCTGCATCCGAAGATAAACGTAGACCAAATGCAGCATTACCTATACTCAAGAGAGACGGAGCGCGAATAGAAGCATTTCTCGCTCTTGGTTGGCGTTCGCGGGTCAGAAACTGCATTTGCCCAAAATACATGCCGCGGTATAATCTTGTGACCACCTTGTTGTCTCGTATCACTTCTACGAAGGCTCTATGCGTTGAGCGCTGATCTCCGATCACGATATACAAATCAGAGCTCGTTTCGCCTTCTTTGAATATGTACTCTTCTGGGCGATACTGAGATACTGACATAGTCTTCATAATGTCTTCCATTTCTGCAACGTCTTTTGAAGCAAAATCTAGGTCTTCCACTTCGCACAAGGCAACAAACTCATCAATATGCTCCTTAATGTAAGTGCTCTCAGGAATATGAACGCTCTTACCGCCGCTTTTCCTCCTTGCTTCCTCGCTGTCGGGATCATTTTCATCCAGCCAATCACTCACAATTTCCCCGAATTCCGACTCATCACTGCTCTCTTCGTCCCAGAACTCATCTTCTATCGGATCCACATTCTCTGTTTGCTCCAGTAGTGCAGCGAGGGGGGATTGAATTACACTCATCTATGCTCAAAATGACAGATACTTAGCAGGTCTATTATTTTACGTGGAGTATCATATATTGAAAGATCAATTTTATTAACTATTTTTATTCGACCGGTAGAGATTGCAAATTTCCTAAAAAAAAATAGTCCTCTTATACATAACATTGCGCCAGTGCACCTCCGGGAGACAATGCCCAGTACATCTGTCTCGTCATAACATCTGCAGGCGCGAACTATTGCGACTTTCTTTTTGGTTATGCCCGACAAATGCATAACTTGGTAACAAAATGGTATTGTAGCAAAATGGTATTGTAGCAAAATGTTATTGTAGTACCGGCTAGGGCACTACAAAAGTCCGACTATATGTATGGAACTTGTTTACTGCAAGTATGCTGGACGTACCTTTGTTGTTCTTCGCAGCCCTGGCAGCTTTTAAGATGTTCAGAGCTCCATTGACGTCCAGGCTCCAGTATCGTGCGCATCCCGTGCACTTCAATAGGCCATGTACGATATAGGGATATTGCTGGATATGGGCAGCAAGAGCAGCAGTATCCCTATGGACAATGACCCTTCTCTATTGCCGAGGGTTCCGAGTTGCTGGTATAGAGGCTGGTTTCGTGCTCTTGGATCCGCAGACGGCGCACATCTTGGATGTTTTGTGCTCATCGACGAGAAGGATGGTGTAACCTCTTGGATAGAACAGGTCCCTCATCGATTTCCCCTTAGTCGGCTCCTTGTGCCGACCAAGGGTGTTG
>JACLAB010008447.1_pt1 | contig 22647 bp, 17 predicted proteins | sample 8027921 | NCBI WGS metagenome assembly JACLAB01 (sample SAMN15725117, study PRJNA655200) | protist metagenome | isolation source: fluorescence activated cell sorting (FACS) single amplified genomes of... | place: USA: West Boothbay Harbor, Gulf of Maine | collected 2000-07-19
TCAATACAATCAAAACACACACATATCATTATTCTCGCGACGCGTCAAAGAAATATTCCCTGGCCGCGACGTCGTCGAGAGCTTACGCGAGTGAGAGATTACGCACGTATGATGGTTATTAGAATAATCTCGAATCGCTATGGTACACACAATCATCACATCAATCGCCCTTCACGTTACTCGCGCGCTCTATTCGAGTAAATACCCACTCAAAAACAACGCGAAGAACAACGCCAACCCGCCGTAAATCAACCTCGACTTTTCACCCTCCGTCATTGAATTCGTTCCTAATCCATACCCTTGATTCACCTCGAACCCCGCCACAGCCTTCCCGAGCGACTTAAACTGCGCCTTCGGTGCCCCACACGTCGGACACTGCCAATCCCCGGGTAAATCCTTAAACGCCGTGCCCGCGCTCACGGGATAAAAGTCATCCCCAACCTTGGGCTTGTACTCGTACATGCAGCTCTGGCACTGGTAATCCCCTTGCCCGATCACCGCAAACTTTTCTTCGAGCTGAGGGTTATCGCGATTCAGCGCCCCTTGCACGCTCTTTTCGTTCGCAAACATGTACTCATCGCGCTCCTCGTCTCCGTTCGCGCGCACGCGGACCGCGGTGCGCGACGCGTTCGCGGCGTGACGTCGGTGCGACGTCATCATCGTCGTCGGCGTGCGGTTCATCTTGTGCGCGCCGCGTCGCGCGGTGGCGGCGCCGGCGGTCGTGGAGGCGGTGATTGGAGTCATCATCATCATCGTCGTCGTCGTCGTCGTCGTCGTCGTGAACGTCGTGAACGTCGTCGCGAACGTCGTGGACGCGCGCGTGAGTGTGTCGTCGTCGTCGCCAAGCACAAGTGGACGCGACCGAGGGTGGGACGGACGCGCCCGGGGTCTCGTATGCGTATACAGTATGGAACATGGATGGCTTACATACTGTACGCCATGTAAGGCTATACATGTATGAAAAACGTGCCCGGCGTGCGACAGCTGATGGATTTGAAATTGAAGGTCGCGCGACTCGGGCGCGTCTTCACACGCGCGCGCGCGCGGCGGCGAACGCGGCGACGGGATACGACGCGGCGGCGATGAGCAAGGTGAACATCACCCGTCCCGATGGGTACTACGATTTCTACGACGATTTTCTCGATGACGGCGTGTCGGTGGCGCCCAAAGCGTTGCGAGCAAAGATTCGCACGTTTTTGGAAACGTGGAACGTGACGGCGACGTCGTTTCAGAAGGTGATTGCGGTGAATTCGAATTCGTATGGGAAGTTTATGACTATGCAGTATAAGAATCAATGGAACGCGACGAGTAATGGGACGTACATGAGTGCGGCGTATTTCTTTTACGTTGATAAGAAGCTCGGGAAGGATTCGATTACGGCGACGTTGAAGCGCGGGCAAGCGGTGGCGGCGAGTGGGATGACATCAAGCATGGTGCAGCCTTTGGTTGAGCCGAATAGTAATGGTGCTCAAGCGACGGCTGGGTTGCCGTCGTCCTCGAAGTCGTCCGTGGGTCCGACGCCGCGCGGCTTGCCGAAGACGGCGCGACCGGCGCAAAAGCCACCGCTTCCAGACCTTTCGTCGGTGAACATCGATGAGCGCGTCTTCTTAAACCCCAAAGAAGTTCGCGCCGAAATCTCAGCCATCAAGCGCCGGTACAAGTGTAACAACGCCTCGATCGGCCGTGCGGTTGGCGAGATGAATTCCCAACCAGGCGCGGCTGTCTCTCGATTTCTCGACAAGGGTGGCGACTTTGGCGGCGGGCAGATGGAAATCTACCGTCCTCTCGCGCATCTCTGCGAAAAGGTGCGCGTGTATGAAAACAAGCCAAAGTCTGCGAAGCGCATAATGCTCGAGGCCGAAGCCGGCGATGGAAGGCCATATTTGGGACACGACACGTCGCGTCCGACGATTTTCTTTCCCGGCGCCTTCTTGGCCAAAGACAATTTGGGGCGATTACATTATCAGTCGGGCTACTAATAAAGCGTCGAAATCTAGCGCAAAAACAATGACATGCTGTACGTATTATTAGATTCGAAACATCGCGCGCGAGACACGCTGTAATATCAACATGGATGACGAATCTTGATGCGTTTCTCGCGTTTTGACCACCTCAGTGCGCGCCTCTCATGCCTTCGAAGACATGGACGCGCGGTGACGCCACCGCGGCGCCATCGGCGACGACGGAAGCCACAAAATCCAAACATGTGACGACCGCAGCGGCGCCATCGAAGCGCAAGGCGACGTGGGAACGCGGCGTGGACGCGTTGAGTCCGTCAACGGGAACGAAGGCTACCGTGCCCACGGCGAGCGCTACGAAGCGCCCAAGGCGCAGCGTCGACGGCGCGGCATCAAAAGCGCCGACGAAAGCGTCGCTGAACGCAACAGCGGCGCCTTTTGAACCCAAGAGCGCGCTCGAGGCGAAATTAAAGGCGGTGGAGGCGGAAAAGGCAAAGCTACGCGCGGCGATTGAGGCGCAAAAGCGCAAAATGGATGAAGCCAAAGCTGCGAAAGAAAAGAAGGATGCCGACGCGCGAGATAAAGCTGAACGCGTGAAGCGCGCGGGTAATTTATTGAGTGGTTTCCGAGGCGTGCGTAAAGCGGTTGAGGAACGAGAGGAGAAATTAGCACCGCAAGCCGAACAACTTTCGGCGGCGGAAATAGAACGTCGGGCGGTGCAGCGCGTGGTGCTCGCGGGAAGCGACTGGGCAATTTTAGACCTTCCTCCTGGCTCGCAAAAGAAGTGGATTAAGAAATCATACATGGAGCTGGCGAAGATTTTACATCCCGATAAATGCCAAGCCCCTGGGGCGAAGGAAGCGTTTCAGAAACTCTCCAAAGCGTACCGCGCGCTGTCGTCGACAGAGTAACGCGGCTCGCGCGTTCGTCGTCGTCGTCGTCGTCGGCGGCGGCGTCGTCATCGCCATGCCAGTATCCGTTCCTAGTAGTCTCTAGTCAAATCCTAGCGCGCACATTATCTGTAGCACATCCTGTAAAAGCAGTATTGTTTAAAGTTAATCCCGCGCTTCATTTGGTGACTCGCGGCGGTCAACCGCCGCGCGCGCATGCCTGAAACCTTGAGCGATGCGTTCGCGCGCGTCAACGTCAACGATACCGCGCGCGGGATGGCGAATGATGAGGCCATCGCGCGCGCATTCAGCGCACCCGTGGATTTTCCCGAGCTCGGCGCCCTCGACGATGCCACGCTCGTCGAATTGCTCACCTCTGACGACGCCTTTGCGCGTTACGTGGCGAGTACATCGCACGTCAACGATAGCGCGACGTTTGTGAATGACCTACGTCACGACATTACGCGCGTGTGCGCTGTGAATGAGCGTCTCATCGAGGATTTGCGCTCGACGCGTGCGAGAGCCGCGGCGACGCGGGCGAGCGACGCCGACGCAGCTCGTCGCTCGTTTGAAGCCACCAAACGCGAGTACGATGAGAAAAAGTCGTCACAAACCTTAGATAGTACGTTAGTTAAATTAGATTCTCGTCGCGATGCGGCAAATGCGGCGTCAGAGGAGATGTTGGCGGATGTGAGACGCGTTCCAGGCGTGGCTTCGCGCGCCGCTACGGATGACTTTGTGCGTCAGTACTTAGCTCTTCGAATGCGCGCGCATGAGGCGTCCATCATTGGTGAAATCGTTCGCAAAGGATGACATGGAATGTTGTTTTACAAGTCCCCAGTTGTGGCGTTGTCTTATTAGCGAGTGTGGTACAGTTAGCCGACTGAAATTGAAAACGTTGTATGTCCAAGCAAGTTGTATATAAACTTTAAAGAACAGTGAATTGCCAACCGTATTCCACCGGTGTCGGCATACCGTCTACGTCATTTGCCACGAGTCGTATGCGAATGTCGTTACTGGTCGCTAAGGCCACTTTTACCGATGCAGGCTTTGAAATTTCTGTGAGAAAACGCGTGCCTAGTGTCATTCTCGCGGGGTATACTTGAATGTTCGTAAAACGGCAGATCCCGACGTGTTCTCTATTGCATTCTTGATAATGAGCATTGTAATCATCGCGTTCGTAGCAATCATTTCCACAATACGCCACACACCGACATCCGCTGCACACGCGTAGTGTCACATGCTTTGATAACGCCGGCGCCGCGCATCCGAAGCATATGTTGAAAAACTTGAACGTTCCGCGCGTTTCATCGACGCTTTTCGCTGTCATCGCCGTGCGCAATTTATCGAAATCCAAATCAAGCGTTCGCTGCCACGCCACGACCTCATTTGACGTCGTGCTATACACGTACGCATCGCAATACTTGGGTACATTCATGGCCACTTCCAACCCACAGTATTTCGGTCGATTTCGTCCGAGCAGCTCCAACGCGCCATCGATCGACTTTACGTCCGGAGGATTGCCATCCATGTCCAAAAGAAAATTTTCCGCAACCGACTTGCCGTCCTTGTATACAAGCTTCTTCAGCGCGTCAGCAGCCTCTTTAACTTGCGCAATCTGACTGGTTTTCAACGAAGTGATGCCCAATCGAACGCACGTGCTCAACGCGCCCGCCCTCGCGTACTTAACTTCGAGCGCGCGATCCCTCGTTCGATCGCCACTCGGTCCCTCCGCCGGTGCTCCAAACACCGGCCCAAATTCAAACACTTCAGATATCGTATCGACGTACTCCTCGCTCTCACGCGCCGTCTCCCGAGCGTACTTTTGAAATGCATCTTAAAATCGCTCCACCGTCCTCGTCAGCGTCGACGCCGGTAATCCGAGCGCGCCGTCCTCGCCGTAATCGAACCAGTACGCTTTTTGAACAAAGTACAACGCCCCGGGCATGGAGAGCGCCAGGGCGTGCGCGTGCGACTCCAAGCCGCCGTCGCCGTCGGACGACATTCGATTCGATCGGTCGTTGGCAACCAACAATTGAAGTCGTGCGCGCGGGACAACGGCGTCGCCACATCGTTCCACGCGCGTCTCGTCGTGCACGCGCCGCATCATGACGACGACGACGCTGACGACGACGATGACGCCGCACGGTGCGAGATTGATGACACACGCGCGCCCGTCGTCGTCGTCGGCAAAGACGTCGGCAAAGACGACGACAATGTGTGCTTTGGATAAGCGTCGGCATCGGTCGCGCGGGACATTGGCGGTGTCGGCGGTGTCATCGGCGTCGTCGTCGAGCGGCGCGGGTGGGGACGTCGCTGGGAACCCGTATGAACAAACGTCGAGCGCGGCGAACGAGCGACAGGCGCTGTTTAACGATATCGCGCCCGTGTATGATCGTTTAAATGACCAGCTGAGCTTGGGGTTGCACCGGGCGTGGAAGCGGTGCGCGGTGAAGTGGTGCGGCGCGACGATTGGCGCGCGCGCGCTCGACGTGTGTTGCGGCAGTGGTGACGTGGCGATTAAGCTTTCTGATGCCGTGGGCGCGACTGGCGCCGTGGTAGGGTTGGATTTCGCGGCGAATCAATTAAAGTACGCCGGGGAGAAGGAGGCGAGCCGACGGGCGGAGCTCGGGGAGTACGCCGAGTCGCGCATGGCGCCGATTGAATGGATCGAAGGCGATGCGTTGGCGTTACCGTTTGAAGATGATTCGTTTGATTGTGCTACGATTGCGTATGGATTGCGTAACGTGAGTGATATTCCGTTGGCGTTGAGGGAATTACGTCGCGTGGTGCGTCCCGGGGCCAAGGTGGCGGTTTTGGATTTTAACAATCCGACGGATGCGACGACGGCTTCGGTGCAAGGATTCGTGTTAGATAACATAGTCGTGCCGTTTGCGGATTTAAATGGCGTCGCGGCGGAGTATAGGTATTTGCGTCCGAGCATCGAGCGGTTTCCTCGAGGGCAAGAGCAGGTGGATTTGGCGCGCGACGCGGGCTTTTGCCAGGCGGAATTTTACGAATTGCAACCGGGCGGTTTAATGGGTTGCCTCGTCGCCACTAAGTAGGAGTTGTTGTTGTTGTTGATGATATAATAATAATAAAACACGTGATGATAATGATACGATGTATGACATAAGCTAACGCACGAGCGCGGCAAAGTAGAGAGGAAGTACAAAGTTATCGACGCCGTCGCTCGTCAATTCGCACGCCGCCGTCAGCGCGCTCGCAAAGACGAGACGCGTGAATGAAATGTCGACATCAGACACGCACAAGGCGGCAGCGATAGTCGATATCGTGAAAGCTAAAGAACCCTCGATTGTTTTTGCCGACGCCGAGCTAAACACGCGATGTTTGCCCATAGTGACGCCAACGATCGCGGCGAAGCTGTCGCCGACGCCGAGCGTGAGCAATCCCGACCACGGCGCGAGCGACCGCGCGCCGATGCCTTCACTCATCCATAAAGGCACAGCAACACCTAGTAAAAGCGAAAAATGATCTAATACTAACTTTGGCGACGATGAGGTTTTCGTCGCGACGACTGCAGCGGCACAATCGCCGTACATTCGCGTGATGAAGGCGCCGACGCGACCCGAGCCGTGATGAATGTCGCACACGCGCGCGAATTCCACCGCGGCGAAGAGCGCAAACGCCACGGCGAACGCGACGCGAAGTAAATCTTCATGCGCGCGCATAACTGGCGCGAACATGGCGACGACGAGAAAGTGAAATATCTTCCTGCGTATCGTGTTAGACACCGAACGTCTGGTGCGATGGATGGCGTACACCGCCGCGGCGACGGAGACGAGCCAATACGTTCCGAGCGCAAATAACGTCTTCATGGGCGTCGTCTGCAACGTAAAACGCACCAACGCGTGATAAATGCTCGGACTACTATCCTGACGCATAGAGCCATGGAACACGGCGCGATAGAACGCTTCAGGGATGGCGAGAATACCCAACACCGTGGCTACGACGGTCCATCGAGCCGCGCGTTGGCGTCGGCTCGCCAAGCGCGCTCCGGCGAATACAAACCCCGCCCCGAGCGCGCAAAACCCTGTCCCGAGCACCATAACCGGCGAATTCCCAATCATAATACTATCACCACTATCATTCCCACGTCCAACCATGAGTATCTTGACGCTTAACGATGCCAAGGCGGCCATTCCGAGCGAACACGACAACATTTCATCCTCCCTCGCGCTCGACCCGAGCGCCACCGCGGCCCACCTCGCGGCGCTCACCATGACGCTATCCATAGCAAACGCCCCGAACACCACGCGCAACGCAAACATGTACACCATGGCGGAGATAAACGTGCGCATGGCGCCGCTCGCGGTGAAACAACAATCGGTAAACGCCACGCTCGCGACGGCGGCAAACGTTTCTCCGAGCGCCGCGGCTCTCGTCCCGAGCGTCGACGAGCGCGACACCACGCTCGCCAGCGCCCACACCGGCGCTAAACCAGGTAAAGCATTGAACGACGCATACGCTGACGCCGACGCCGACGAGCGATGCGCGGTGATGGCGCGACGCATGGCGCCGTACGACGCGCACATCACCGTCGCCATGTTGATGACATCGACATCCTCTAACGGTACGCCGCTCGCCCCGCGTCGCGCGCGCGCGAAATCGCTCACGACGATCAATGTGGTGACGCCGACGACGAGCGTGCGCGCGCTGTCGAGCGCGGACGCGCGCATGGTCATGGTGCGCGCGCAGGCGAGGCGCGAGAGTCGCACAGTGCGGCACACGGCGACGCAGGACTTGGGGATGTTTGTCATCGATCGCGCGAGCGTCAAGGCGGCGGTGTACGCGCGATTGCGTGCGAACGGGGCGTTTAGTGATGATGCCGTCGCTGATGATGACGGTGATGGCGTGAACGCGACGCGCGGTGGTGATGAAGATGATGATGTTGATGGTGACTGTTTGCGCTGGGCGCGCGCGTCGTTGACTCGTTTGTCGTCGTCGTCATCGTCCATCATTCGCGCGAGCGTTGATGATGAAACGCGCGTGATGCACTATGTGTTTTCGTATTGGCGCGCGTTGAGCGCACTGCCGCGTTGATATAATGTTACCAGTAACAGACGCGGATAGTTTGTCCCGACGAGGCGCGCAAAGCCGAAGCAGCACTTTGCATCGCAGCGAGACGTCGAGCGGACGTGTACATCACATTCAGACGTATTGCGAAATGGGGCGGACGTCTAGGACGTCTCGGAGGACGTCTGCGATTTGGGCCGCGTTCGCGTTCGCGCTCGCGCTCGGCGTCGCTCCCGCGCGAGGCGTGGACGTGAGCGGCTCGGCATTTTTCGACGTCTTTGGGTTCGAGCTCAGCGCCTCGGCGGCGTTTGACGTCGTGTGTGAATTTATAAATCCGTTCTTGTCGCCCCAGTATCAGTTGTCGAGTTGCTTGGGGGAGGAGACGGGCGCTGGGGATTACGACGAGCCGGTCGAAGACCAAGTCGAACAAGAACAAGGCCAAGACGTCGTCGCCGGCACGGTCGTCGACGAAGACGACGGCGGCGCCTTCACGGGCGGGTACACTGGAAACGTCGCCGGCGGTATTGGCGGCGCCGCCATCGGCGGCGTTGCGGGAGGTTCGGGCGCGGCGCTCGGCTCGCTTCGCGTCGGCGCGGGTTTGTAAGGACGTTCCAACGCTCGAAATCATCACGTTCGCAATGAACTGCGCCGAGCCCGTCCGTGCCGCAGCGTCGTGCGTCAACGACGCGTATAGTATTTTCGCGACTTGTACGTATGTAACGCATTGAATTGCATTGAATTGCATTGAATTGCATTGAATCATTCGCAATCGAGCTCGCGTTCGCGTCTGTTCGCGCGACGATACGAGCGGCGCTGGCGAGCGATTACGTCGCTGTTATTGAACTAGCTGTCATTGATGTGTAAAGAATGAATGTGTGTACTTATTAATACTGTATGCTCGCTAGTCGATCATATACATTTTAAAATTGCTGCATCGCGTTAGGAGATGTTCCCGAAGAAGACGTTCGAACAAAACGAAAGAAGTTCTTCAATTATTAGCCGCCTTCTCCTCTGCTTTTTTCGCAGCTAACGCGTTTTGTATCGTCTGAGGCACAGGCTCGTAACGCGCTAACTTCATGGAGTAGTTGGCGCGACCCTTGGTCATACCGCGCAACTTGGACACGTAGTTGAACATTTCCGCGAGCGGAACGAACGCCTTGACCGTCTTGAGGCCACCCGGCTTGTCGCCGAGTTCGTTGACGGCGCCACGACGAGAGTTCAAGTCACCAATGACATCACCCATGGATTCTTCCGGGGTGATAACGTCGACTTGCATGACGGGTTCCAAAAGCTTGGGCGCGCACTTCGAGATACCTTCACGGAACGCACCCTTGGCGGCGAGCTCGAACGCCATGACGGAGGAATCGACGTCGTGGTAGGCGCCATCAAACAACGTGCATCGCACGTCGACGACGGGGAAACCGGCGATGATACCAGATCCCATCATCATTTCAAGACCGCTGGCAACACCCGGGATGTATTCCTTGGGCACAGAGCCCCCCTTGAGGTCGGTGGTGAACTCAAAGCCCGAGCCAGGCTCCATCGGCTCAAACTTAATTTGCACTTCGGCGTATTGACCGGAACCACCAGATTGCTTCTTGTGCGTGTACTTGACAGACGCAGACTTGGAGATGGATTCACGGTAGTTGACTTGCGGCGCACCAACGTTGGCTTCAACCTTGAATTCACGCTTAAGACGGTCGACGATAATTTCGAGGTGAAGTTCACCCATACCTTCGATGATGGTTTGGTTGGTTTCGTCGTCGCGCGTAAAGTGGAACGAAGGATCTTCTTGAGCGAGCTTGATCAAACCAGTGGACATCTTTTCAATGTCAGCCTTGGTCTTGGGTTCGATGGCAACCTTAATAACCGGATCCGGGAATTCCATGCGCTCGAGAATGATCGGAGCAGATTGGTCGCACAAGGTGTCACCAGTCGTCGTGTCCTTGAGACCGCCGATGGCGACAATGTCACCCGTGCGCGCGCACTTGATGTCTTCACGCTCGTTGGCGTGCATTTCAAGAAGACGCCCGATGCGTTCCTTCTTACCCTTGACAGAGTTGAACACGTAAGAACCCGCGGACATCACGCCAGAGTACACGCGGGTGAACGTAAGGGAACCAACAAACGGATCGGTGGCCACCTTGAACGCCAACGCCGACAACGGTTCGTCGTCAGACGCCTTGCGGTACATCTTCTTTTCCTTGTCATCGACATCGGTACCTTCGACGGGAGGGACGTCGGTCGGCGCCGGCAAGTAACGGAGCACGGCGTCGAGCATGGGTTGCACACCCTTGTTCTTGAACGCGGAACCGCACAAGACCGGGACAAACTTCATCGCGCACGTACCCTTGCGAATGCAGCGAATGAGGTCCTCCTCGCTCGGCTCTTCGCCTTCGAGGTACGCCATCATGACGTCGTCATCCATTTCGACAGCCTTTTCAACCATGGCGGCGCGGTATTCGGCAGCCTTTTCCTTGAAGTCATCCGGGATTTCGAGCACGTCCCAAGACGCACCGAGCTCTTCGCCTTGCCACACGAGCGCCTTCATGGAAATCAAGTCGATGACGCCGGCGAATTCTTCTTCGGCGCCAATCGGGATTTGAAGCGGAATCGGGTTCGCGCCGAGGTTCTTGATGATCATGTCAATGGTTCTGTAGTAGTTGGCACCCATGCGGTCCATCTTGTTCACGAAACAGAGACGGGGAACGCGGTACTTGTCGGCTTGACGCCACACCGTTTCGGATTGCGGTTCGACGCCGGCGACAGAGTCAAAGAGGCAGACGGCGCCGTCGAGCACGCGCAACGCGCGTTCAACTTCAAGCGTGAAATCGACGTGACCAGGGGTATCAATAATGTTAATACGGTGGCCCGCCCATGCGCACGTCGTCGCGGCAGAGGTAATGGTGATACCACGCTCTTGTTCTTGTTCCATCCAATCCATCGTCGCCGCGCCTTCGTGCACTTCGCCAATCTTGTGCGAGCGACCGGTGTAGTACAAAATACGTTCCGTCGTCGTCGTCTTACCCGCATCAATGTGCGCCATAATACCAATGTTACGGTACGTGTTAAGCGGGATTACACGCGGTTCAACTTCATCCTTGGCGGCACGAACGACAACGGCGCCGCGGCGCGCGGCGCGCGTCGTCGCCTACGAGGTCAAAACGCGACACATGCCAATTGGTCAGTCCATCATCGCGTCATCATGGGTCGATACACCCGCCATCGCGATCGCGATCGCGCCCGAACGCGCGCGCGCAACGTCACGCATAAAACACCCATATGCATCCACGCCTCGCGCGCGCCCTCGCGCCCTCGCCCTCGCGCGCACTCGACGCCCTCAGTCGACGTCATCCACCCCGCCGCCGCCTTATCCACCGGCGCCCTGTACGCGCGACGCGACGCGCGACGACGGCCACCAGGCCACCGCGCGATGCCCTCTCGACGCCGCGCGCGCGCGCGCGTGAAGGATAAAAAATACCACCATCCACGCGCGCGCGCGCATCGCGCGCGCACCCATCGCGCGCGCGTCACCCCTCGCCATCACCCCGAGCGCGACCGATGACGTCGCCTCGCATCGCATCGCATCGCAATCGTCGTCGTCGTCGTCCCGCGAATGACGACGATCGCCATCTATCACACACATATATATATACGTACCGTGGCGTTCACGCGTCGGTGCACGACGGCCGATCGCGCGGTGAGTGAGCTGGACATCGTCGTCGTCGTCGTCGTCGTCGGGGCGCGCGAGGTAAAGTGACGACGCAGGTAGGGGTCGTCGTCGTCGTCTTTTTTAGAGGGTGGTGGTTTCCATGATGATGATCATATATATATATAGACTTAGATGGTGTTGAATATGTACTACGTGGACCATGATAGAGGTCTTAGGTGTATAGTATATACGTATGTGTGTTATCCCCGCGAGCGCGCGCGATGTGGAGCCGCGACAGCGAGGCGCGCGGTGCATGCTGCGTCGAGCGATCGCGCGCGGTGGGAGTGCGGTGACGCACAGCGCGACGACGACGACGACGCGCGCGGGTGGGAGTGAAGGCTGTCGCGGACGACGGAGCGGACGCGGACGACGGCGCGCGTCGGCGTGGGTGCGCGGCGCGGCGTGCGGGGCGGTGTTGGCGACGCGCGTGGCGGTGGCGTCGGCGTCGGTTGTGGCGTCAGCGGCGCGTGGTGGGACGGCGACGGTGACGGCGGCGTCGCATCGGTACGGGCAGCGACGGGTGGGGGGTGCGAGTCGAGCCGCCGGGATGTCGTCGTCGAGCGCGAGCGAGGACGACGGCGGAGTCGCGATGATGGCTGAGTACCCGAAACCCATCGTCGTGGAGCCGCGCGAGAGCGGAGGGGCGACGAGGACGGTGGTCATGTTGCATGGTTTGGGGGATACTGGTGCGGGATGGGCGAGCGCGGCGCAGCAGATACGCGCGCCGGCGAACACGCGATGGATTTTCCCGACGGCGAGGACGGTGCCGGTGACGTTGAATGGAGGCGCGCGCATGACGGCGTGGTTTGACTTGAATGCGCTCGACGCGGAGTCTATCATCGACGACGAGACGATGATTAACGAGAGTGTGCGGTATGTTGAAGCGCTTGTGCGTCAAGAGATGGCCAAGGGTGTGGCGAGCGATAAAATTGTCATCGGGGGGTTTTCGCAAGGCGGCGTCGTCGCGTTAACCGCCGTGTTGCAAAGCGAGTTGAAACTCGCGGGGTGCTTGGCGTTGAGCACGTACTTACCGTTGCGAGATCAATACCCGGCAAAGTTCGGTCCGTATGCAAAAGACGTGCCCATTTTGCAAGGTCACGGTACGAATGACATGGTGCTTCGATACGACTATGGGAAAATGTCCAACGACGTGTTGACGTCCAACGGCGTCAAGGCGGATTTCAAGACGTACACGGGCATGGCGCACTCGGCGTGCGCTGAGGAGTTTGACGACGTGGCTGATTTCTTAGCATCCGTGCTTTGATTGCGAAAAAAGTAGCGTATTTATCGTTCGTCTTTTGCTTTGTGCCAACGTGTATGTAATCGATAATCGAATCGAATAAAATCAAAACAAGGCGCGCGTGGCGGGGTGTTACTCGAACATGATAATACAAGCGCCTTTCGCGCACACTACTCCTGCTAATGCTTCTACTACTACTGTATGACTAGTATTATGTTATGGTTTCGCTTGGCGTGTCATCACGATGCCTTGTTCGTGGCAGGAGAGGTCGTCTCGGTCTTGACGTCGAGCGAGCCGCTCAAATCTTCGTGCATGTTGATATCCGGGACGAGCAAGTAAATGAACGGAACGGAGAACAACGGAAGCACGACGCCACAGATCATTAAAAGTGGTATGAGCTGGTCAAAGTTGCATTTTCCCGCCACCAAATCGGTGTGAATGCCGACAAAAGTCATCGCAGACGAACCGACGGTAACCGCCAACGCTTGCGCCACGTTCACCGTGCCGGCGAGCAAAGTAAACAACGTGCTTTCAATGTCTTTTTCTGCAAACTTGGCCAGTACCACGCTACTGGGCATGTAGTTCAAAATGAATGCAATACCCTCGATCACGCCTTCGCTGAATACGTACGCGCTGTGGTCGCCGATGCCCATGCGTAAGTTTGTCCGCGTGATGATCCAAATATCCGTAAACTTGGCGATGATTTTGGTCACTATGCTGACTAAGAACACCAGCCGCACGTTCGATCGCGCAAGGAAGCGCTGGAAGAGCCAGATTCCAATCGCCTGGGCGGTCAAAGCGACTAGAAACGTAGCCACGATGAAGAAGACGTACCCAAAATGCGGCCCATTTGGCACACACTCGTTACCCTCAGTGTACCAATACATCTTGGCCCGTGAAACGTTGACGTTCACAAAACGATCTATGAAAAGATACAACAACACCATCGCCACTTTTTTCTCCAAGCACCAATAGATGGCACAGCACAACACGGCGGCGATGGATACGCAGCACAAAAAGCACGTCACAAAGTCATCGACGATGCCACTCACCAGCTGAATAGCAATCACACCCAGCGAACATATCGTGATGATGAATGCCAGAAGAAACGTATTCCAGTGCTTTTTCGCCATCGCGTGTGCACTATAGTCACTCGGCACCTTCTTCTCTGGTAGCAGCCCAAACGCGCTCGTGAATACGAGTTGCAAGGCGCACGGAAAGGCGAACCAATAAATCATCCGATACTTGCCCGTCTCCAAGCCAATGTAAGATAGCGCGGTGCCTACAATCGCTCCTATCGTAGTCAACATCCATGAATACGTCAACAAATCCCCACCTGACGTTTGATTGAACGACATCGCTTCAAACAAGCGCGCTCCCGTGAGGACGTCACTAAACGCGATCAACGTATTCACCAACGTCACCAGCACCGCAAACTTCATGGCGTCTTCGGGTTGAAACGTCATGCTACCAATCATAAATATCGCAATCGTCCCACACAACGATACTAAGGTCAAGTACACGCGTTTCTTGTACCCAAACACCGGCGTCGTATCCGTCAGCACGCCCAAAAAAGGCTTCAACATCCACGGGAAGCTCACGAGCACGTCGAATCGCTGGAACGCCTGCGCGCTAAACTTCAAGTACTTTTGCGCGTAAGGTAAAAACGACGACGCGATCAAGTGTTTTGCCGCGCCCTTGACGAAGAAGTCCGCGCTAAACACGAACGCTAAGAGTTGCCAACCGAACACCCTTCGCAAACGGGTGTTGAAGCCCATGAGCGGCGCGCACGGTGCGCACAGACACGACGACGCGCACGACGACGGGACGTCATCGCCACCGACTTCGTCGTCGTCGTTGTCGGGACTCGACGCGCGGTCGGCGTCGACGCTCATCGCGCGAGGACGAAGCGCCCGTCACGGATTGGCGCGCGAATTGTTCGTTTTCACCGGGTGTTCAAGCTGGCGGAGTGCGTCTGTGTTGTGTTGTTTTCTTCTATTACGGGAATGCTGACGCGCGCTGAATCTCTTCTATGTCACACTATTGTATTGCAAGATGCTGATATATGCTATGCTAGTCGGTTACTTGTTCGCGGCGAGAAGCGGTTCGCTTTCCTTATCGTCGTTTGTCTTGCGCTCGCGTTTGCCCGTGTCTAAATTCACCACGTCTTGCATGTTGATGTTTGGCACGAACACAAACGTGAGCGGGATGGAAATCAGTGGGAACAAGATCCCACAATAAAAGATCAAATTTGGAAGTCCAGAAAAGTCGCACGACCCTCCTTCGGACGACTTCAAATCGGTTTTGATCCCAGCCAAGTCCATGGCGAAGACGCCGAGCGCGCTCGACAAGGAACCGCCTAGATTTGAAAAGCTCGCGAGAATGGCGAACATTGTCGCCTCCATGTTCTCTGGGCACATTTTTGACATAAGTACCACGCTCGGCATTGACGCCATCATGCCGACAATCGGTTCAAGAATCGTATCGCCGACTAAATAGAACGCCTTATCTGAAATGCCCCACTGCTTGTTCCAGCGATGGACGATGATGTAGTCGCCTATGCTCGCTACAGAACTCAATATTGCAGACATCCAAAACGCAAATCGAACGTTGGCGTTAGAGAAAAATACTTGGAACAAATAGATACCAATTGCGCCGCACACGCGAGCGATGATTGACGTGTACACAGAATAGAACAAGTAGTCAAAGTGTGGCCCATCTGGGAGACATTTTTCATCGACGGTGAACCAGTAGCTCATCGCCGATCCGAACGACACGCTCAGTACGCTCGTGAGGAACAGAAAGAATGTCACGTTTGCTATAGGTCTAGGCAAACATACGTACATGGATACGCTGAGCACGAACGTGACACCCAAGGTCACCGCCAAGTCGACGTACGAGTTGGATAGCTGTAGAAACTGCACCACGGCGAGCAATAAGCACATGATGGCCATGAAAATCGACATCGCAAACACAGCGAAATTTTTACGCCACAACTCTTTACCCTGTGCACGTTTCGTCGCGCTCTCAGCGTCTGGTTCGCCCACCTTTTCCTCCGGTAACCATCCCGCCAGCGACGTGAACACCGCTTGCGCGCTCAACGGCACGGCGATCCACAGCAAAGAATTGTAGTTTTTGCTTCTAATCGAGAAAAAGCTCACGACAGTCGCAAATACACCACCGAGAGTGATACACATCCACACGAAGCTCACCATGTCACTCGATTTCGATGGATTTTGTCGCATGCGTTCCGTGTACTTGCCCTCCGTCAACAAATCCGCCGTCGCCACCTGCGCGTTCACCGCCAACAGCCCAAGCACGTACATCGGTCCCATACCCGGTTTGAAATCCGTCATCGCTAACATTATGATCGCCGCCGAGCCGACAATCGACGTCAGGGCGATGTAATACCTTTTATGATACCCACCAATTGGAAACAAGTCGCTCGTCATCCCGATGATTGGCTTGACCGTCCACGGAAATGCCGCCACGATACCGTACCGCTGTAGCTCCTTGGCGCTGAGCTTTAAATAATTCTGCGCGTACGGCAGCGCTGACGTCCCAATCACGCCCAACATCGCGCCCTTCAACCCAAACATCACCGACGCGATAAACTTCAACAGCGCATCGCCGTATGTGGCGCGAAGTTCCGCCAAGTTTTCGCGCGGCGACGCGCGTTTAGACGCCGCCGCGGACGCGGATGACGACGTCGTCGGTTTCGTGTCACTCATGACGCCATCGGGCGCGGGCCTGGGCGGCATGGCGCGCGACAATGAGTGAAGCTGCTCGCGCGCATGGTGTTGGGTGGGTGTTCTACGAACAACTCGAGCCGCGAGCTACGATATCCGACGCGACGCGCACTAGGGTGCGCAGACAATCTCGCTGGTATGTGACGATAACGCGCTTGGTTAAATACACACACACATATATATTACAACGCTCTAGGTTACACCGTGAAGAACAGCCGAATCAAGCCTTTCAGATAGGCGACAATTTCCGCGGCGCCGAGTTTTGACTCGCCGTACACGCGGTCAACGAAGGATATGGGAACTTCTCCAACAGAAAATCCCATGGCTTTAGCGCGAACGATGATTTCCATTTGAAACACATACCCTTTTGATTTCACCGCACGCACGAGCTCTTCGAGCACGGGTTTCGTGTACAATCGAAAGCTCCCCGTCAAGTCGCTCGCGCCCGGCGCCAAGAGCACCTTGGCCAAGTAGTTCGCTCCTCGACTCGTCAACTTTCGTCGCGTATCCCACCCCACGACGCCCCCACCTGGGGCATATCTCGTCCCTGACACCACATCGTACCCATGCTCGCGGCGAAGTCGTAAAAACTCCCCGATAAACTTTGGGTCGTGACTCAAATCCGCATCCATGATGATCGCCTCCGTCCCGCGCGCCACCGCTAACCCATGCGCATACGCCGTACCCAATCCCAATTTCCCCGCACGCGCGCGAAGCACTAAATCCTCATCGTCGTACGCCTTTTGTAGCGCTCTCACCACCTCGCTCGTGCCATCGGGGGAGTTATCATCCACGACGATGATTTCCCAGCGCTCCTCCATGCCTCGCGCGTTGCACGCGCGCTCGGCGTCGCGTATGAGCACGTACAGCGTACCGATGTTCTGTCGCTCGTTATACGTGGGCACGATGATGCTCACGGTGACATCTTTCGACGTCGACGTCGACGCGCGCGCCATGGCGTCGCGCAGTGTCGCGCGCGCGCGCACCGTTAGTGCTGCCGAAACGCCAAAAAAATGATACATTGGCGGCGTCACAGATAAATTTAATTCTCGGACACTCGACACATAATGTACACATAATGAGTACTGTGTACACGCAAGGGGTACGGAAACGAGCCGCGGGCGCATCGGCACAGCGCGACGCGACGACCGATGTCGAGCGACTACGCGTTTCCGCCGCCGCCGTCGTTCACCGAGAGCGACAGCGAGCGCGATGATGATGGTTCTTGGCGCGAGCGCGACAGTGGGGATGCGAGAGCAGCGGTGTCCGACGTGGATGACGTTGAGTTCACCGCAGGCACGGCGCAACGTTTGAGTGGGAATTCTACCGCCGATGCATTCGGTGCTTCTGTGCGCGGTGCGCGGGGAATTCGGCGCGGACCGCGGGATGCGAACGACGATGATGATGCGTTTACGTCGTATTTCGCGCGCGCACGGATCGCGGTGTGCGAATACGCGAGGGAGGATGCGGAGGAGATTGCGCGCGAGCTACGGGCGTTGGGCGCGCGGGTGACGGATGCGTACGACGCGACGTGCACGCATGTGGTGACGCCGTTTAAGCGTGGGGATGATTATTTGAGTGCGGTTGAAGATGGTAAGATTGTGGTGTCGTATGCGTGGATTGAAGATTGCGTGGCGCAGCGAAGAGTGGTGGACGCCGGGGAGAAGGCGTTGTACGCGCCGTTGACGAGCGCCAACGGCGTGCGTGGATTCGACGCGCTCTTCATCGCTGTGGATGGGTATGCGGCGCAAGAAAAAGCGGATATCATTGAGTTGATTGAGGCTAGCGGTGGGACGTTTGCAACGAGCGTGGATGATCGCACGACGCACTTGGTGTGTTATCGCGCCGGTTCAGAGACGTACGCGCGAGCGCTCACGAGTGGACGAGTAGCCATCGTCAATCATGCTTGGATCGAAGATTGCGTGCGAGAGTGGGCCATTCTACCCACTCGCGATGTGAAATACACCAAGATGGGCGTCGAGCTTGACTATGAGCGTGACTTGGAGCGTGAACGTCGCGCGCGCGTGGACGCCGAACACGAGTTGGATGTGGAGGAGCGCCGAGCCGCGAGCTTGCAAGAGTTACTTGACGCCGAAGAGCGCGAGCGCGAAGACTTGCAAAATCAACTGAATGATAGCGAGTCTCAACGCAGGGCGTTGCGCGATATGCTCGAAGGTGAAGCGGATAATCGCGAAGGCGTGCACGAGCAATTTTTGCGCACGCGCGGCGACGTCGAAGAACTTCAGCGGTTACTTCGTCAGTCCGAAGCGAGTCGGTCGGAACAAGAATCTAGAATCGTGCAGGGCGAAGAAGAGCGTCGTTCATTGTTGCGACAACTTGAGCAAACGCGCGGTTTGCAGACCAATTTACAGACGCAATTTACGCACTCGCGGCAAGATTTGTTAACGCAGCTCGAACAGCGTCTGCAGCAAATCGAAGAGACGCGTTCAGAGCTCGCCGAAGAGCGTCGGGCGCACGCGGAAACGCGCGCGTTGTTAGACAATGAGCGTCAAATTCAGTTCACCGCGCATGAAAAGATTCGCGTCGCAGAGAAAGAGTCGAAGAATGCGCGTGATTTGTTGAGTAGCGAGACGCGCGAGAAAACGGCGTTGCAAAAGCAACTCGACGCCGAACGCAAATCTCGATTACACATTCTCAGTGATTTCGACAACGAGCGAAAACAACGCGAACACTTGATTAAGCAGCTCGAAGCCGAACAAAAGCTCCGCCAAAGCTTACAGCAGGCGGTGAGTGCCAAGGAAGAATTGCGCGTGCGCGCCGAAGAAGAAATTCAGCGCTTGAATGAAGACATTCAAGAAATGATGGATGAAATCGATCGCTTGAAAACGTTCGAGCCACCCGAAGTCGACGAGACAGAAAAGATTCAAGTCAAGCTCTTCCTGGACGAAGATATTCGTTTCATGGAACTCGATCCCGATGTTTCGTTTGAAGAACTCGTCATCGCCGTCGGGAAAGTGTTCATCGAGTCGTACTCCATCAAGTACGAAGACTCCGACAAGCATCACATCACGTTGCGTTCGACGGATGACGTGCGCATCGCGTGCCGTCAACACGCTAAACACGACGCAGCATACTTGAAGCTTCTTTTGGACAAGGCTGCTGAACGCAAGACTGGATTGTTCTCAATGCGTCGTAAAAAAGTCACCGAAGACGCTGGCGACGACGGCAAGAAGAAGGGTGGCGGATTCATGTCGCGCATTCCATTCCTCAACAAAGGCAAGGGTGGCGACGATGACGACGACGAGTAGACGCCATGATTATATCGATAGTAGAATCAATGAAAAAATAGCATTAAATCATCTAAGAGAAGCAAACGTCGAGTACAAACACAAACACGCCTAGCGCTTTTGATGTCGTACATACTTCATCGTAACGTAGGCGACTCCGATCCAAAACAACCACAGACCAAAGACAGCCAAGATGTTCTCTGTGAGCGTGTTGGAAACGCCGTAAAAGTCACCAACATCAACAGCTTCGCCAGCGTCATTAAAGAACACCGCTGGCGCATCCTTGAAATGGTTTCGCATTTGCGCCATCCAACCGTAACGCACGAACAACGTGTGACGATACCACGCCCATCCCTTTGGCATGGATTCGACGCGAATAATGATGCCCGAAAACAATAGTTGCACGACGTTATACACCGGAAGGAGTGTATTGGCTTCATCCATAGTAGACGCCGCCGCGGCGCAAACGTACGCCAAAGCAATGCCGCACGACATCACGCCATAGTTGATAATCCAAAAGTAAAAGAACGATCCTTGAATGCCGCAACCTAAGAAGAGCATCATCTGCGCAATTAACGACACAGGAATAGCCAAGATGCCTTCTTCGATGATTTTGTATGCAATATACGACACAAGCGGATATACACCATCGTCGAGCTCGCGGTAGAACATTGCGCGCTCTAAGACAACGCTCGGCATGTACCCGGACGCTTGGAACGAAGGAAGAATGTTCAACATGGACAAGAGCGATGCGACGTTCAATTGTGTGGACTGGTCTTGCGCCTCACCAGTGGGCTTGCCGATCTTCCAAAACAAAGACATCATGACAAAGCCAAAGAGGAAGTTACCCGCCGAACGCGCGGCGACGAAATCCGGGTTGGAGTAGTTGTATCGCGTGCGATACTTCAAGAGCGTCTTAATTTTTGACAAGGCGCCTCGCGTCACCTTTGGTTGCGGCGGCGGCGGCAGCGCCTTCGTCGACATGACACTTTTGATATTTTCTGCGTTTCTTTGACCCGCTGCGTCGTTCTTAAACGTCTGGACAAAATCGATGTCTTCCGTCGCCATAGTGGCGATTAAGAAATCAGCCATGTTGAAGGAGTCGTCGTAAGCGAAACCCAAACTCTTCAAGTACGGCACCGCGGTGTTCAAAGGCCCGGCGAACGCAACCTGCCCGCTCTTCAGCATCACGAGCGAATCGAACAAACGGAACGCTTCGGACGTCGGAGAGTGAATGGTGGCGATCACAGTCACTCCGGAATCGGCCAAGTTCTTCAACATTTGCACGATGCCCAAAGACGTCGCGCTATCCAAACCGCTCGTGGGTTCGTCCAAAAACAAAACATCCGGGTCCGTCACCAACGCCAACGCCACGTTTGTACGCTTAGCTTGACCACCAGAAATCCCTCGATTGAGCGCGTCACCGACGATGACGTCCTTGCACGTGGTCAAATCCAAGTCATTAATGATTTGAGGCACGCGGGCGAGGATTTCTGTCGTTTCCTCCGCCGTTCTCGCGCGAAGCTCCGCCCAATAATTCAACGTCTCTTGCACCGTCAACATTGGCAGCAACGTATCAAACTGCTCCACATATGCCGCACACGTCTTAAACAACGCCTTAGTCGCGGGCATCCCACCAAATCGCACCCCGTTCCCGAGCACCTCTCCAGCCGTCACTCGAGTCGTCATCACATCCAACAACGTCGTCTTCCCCGCCCCTGACGCCCCCATGAGCGCGTGCACCTTGCCGTGCACGAACGCGCACGACACATTCTTCAACAATGCAATCTTCTCATTCTTGGTTTTCGCCTTGGTGACAATGTACGTGACATCGTCAACGACGACATCCAACGCGTGGCGATCCCTGCCAATCGAGGACGTGCTCGACACGCGCTTCATGTTTGTCGCGCCGATGTCAACTATGGACTGCGGCGTGCGAGTCGAAGACATGATTCCGACGCGTACGTGTACGGTGTACTGCTTTGCGTTCGGCGCGTGGCGTGCGCGCTGAAGTCAGGACACGACGCGGTTCGTGTGCGTGGATAAATTATGGCGGCGTGACGTCACAAAAAGTGAAAAAGCGCAAATTTTCTCGCGCACGTACACAAACATCTACATGACAATGCTGCAAACTACCACGCCTTACGGGCGTTTCTGCTCAAGAAATCTTGGTCTCGGTCGTCTTCTGGGCGAGAGGACGTGAAGAGGGAGGCGTAGACCGCGGCGTCCGCACCCGCGGGAGCGACGGCTTTGAACTTTTTGGATGGTTCCTTGTCGGTGGACGCGGCTTTACGTTTGGTGGCGGCGTCATCACCCGCATGGCCCACGGCGTCGGCATCGCCGCCGTTGGAGGATTTCTTGTCCTTCTTTTTCTTTTTGGATTCCTTCTTCGCGGCTTCTTCTTCGAGGATAGATTTTAAGAGTTCGAGCTCTTCGCCGCGCGGGTTGACGGGAATCGGCGGTGGCGCGTCGGCGAGTTTCAAGCCATCATTAATCTCTTCTACCGCATCTCGAGCTTCACGCAAGGCTTTGTCAGCGACAACAACACCGCTCGGTCGCATTACGACGAATTTTGTCTTGCCATTAAAGTCCAAATCCGTGATTGGACATGCAAAGATGGCTTTTGCGTTGCCGCATCGAAAGTCGCGCGCGTTCACCGACGCATCGGCGCTTTTGCCGTCAACCGATGCGTTTGCCACTGCGCCGCTTCTGCGTTTTGTGAACTTACAAGTCACCAATGCCTTCATGCCAGTGATGTGCTCGATACGTTTTGGAAGCGCGACGCCATCTACAGCCTTGTCCCGCAATGCCTT
>JACLAB010011194.1_pt1 | contig 22644 bp, 16 predicted proteins | sample 8027921 | NCBI WGS metagenome assembly JACLAB01 (sample SAMN15725117, study PRJNA655200) | protist metagenome | isolation source: fluorescence activated cell sorting (FACS) single amplified genomes of... | place: USA: West Boothbay Harbor, Gulf of Maine | collected 2000-07-19
CGGTCACAGAAAAATTTATAAACCCTAAATTTCACGTTAAAAGAAGAGGAACTTTGAGCGGCAAACCCTTGAGTACTAAAAGTGCACGAGTTTAAGATGACGACCGATTCAAATTGGCGAGCGAAGTTTTCCAACTTTGTCCGAAACGATGTACCTGAGTCTTCTTCCTCGTACGAGCGTTCCGCAAACGCGCTTTCGAGATTGATTTCCAATCCACACACCTTCGGCGTCCACTGGAACGACATACAAAACAACCCGGAAAAGTTTTTCCTCGCGCACGAACTTCTCGCAAAGAGATCTCCAGAGCTCGGCCCCGGGTTTTGGATACGGTTTACCGTGCACTTCAACTTATTCGCCGGAACGGTGGTCGCGTTAGGGTCGAAAGAGCATTTCGAAACGCTGGAGGAAGCGAGCAAAAGAGGAGAGATTGGGTGTTTCGCCTTGACGGAGAAATACGCCGGGGTGAACTCAGGTTTAGTGGTGGAAACGACCGCGGAATACGACGAGAAAACGCGCGAGTTTGTTTTCCAGACGCGTTCAGACGGGGCGAAGAAGAACTGGATATCGCAAGGGTTAGTCGCGGATTGGGCGGTTATCGTCGCTCGGTTGAATATGTACGGGAAAGATATGGGACCGCACGCGTTTTTGTGCAGAGTGAGAGAGGAAGGGACGAAGGAAGTGAAGCGTGGGATTGTTTTCGGGGATATGGGGCGAAAGACGATTGGGAACGATTTAGATAACGCGTGGATACAATTCGATGGGTTTCGGTGTGGAAGAGGGTGTTTGTTGAACCGGTACGCGGACGTGCGAGAGAGCGACGGCGCGTACGCGAGAAAAGGAGGAGACGTGAATCAAATGAGCGCGATCGGGCAGCGTTTGTTTACCGGAAGAATTGCTGTAGCGAAAGCGGCGTTGACGTTTTGCGAGGAAGTGTTTAAACATACGAAAAAATATTCGGACGCGAAATTATGCGCCATGCGAGGGTCGAATAAGACGTTGTCGCATGTGCCGCAGTTGAAAGCGTTGTACGAGGAATCCGAAAAGAGATTGAAAGATGTTGATAGGTTCGTAACGTTTTGTAAGAAGCGTCTGTCGCGGGTTTTGAAGGTTCGCGAAACGCCATCGGTTGAGTTGCAAACGGCCATCGCGGTCTGTAAAATTCGCGCGGTTGAAACCGCCATCGAGTTGACGTTTCGATTGAAGCAAGAGGTTGGATCGTACGCGTTGATGGACGAGGCGAGTTTTAAGAACAGCGACTTTTTGCAGTGTTGCAAATTTGCCGAAGGCGATTCGAGGATTCTATCGCAAAAGTTAGCCCGGGACGCGTTTTCGGGCTTTTTGAAACAAAACTCGGCTCGGTCGATTCGCGAGGCGTCTATTTGCGAAAGCATTCGGAGACAGATCCAAAAGTATAAAGAGGATCGGGACGGGAAGTATAACAAAATCGATGCGTGGGACAGCTGTTGGGAAAACGTGTATGCGTTAGCGGATGCAATTTGCGATCGCGTGATGCGAGAAAATGATTTCGAAGGAGACGACAATGGAAACGACGAAAGTAGTAAATTTACGAAGAGCACTCCGTCGCTCGTCTCTCGATTGTGATGCGTATGTTGTTTTAGGTACGAGTATACTACTTGTTTTAAAAATGTATATGCGATGCCGCGCCTTGTACTATTCAAAACGTGTAATAAATTTCTAATATCGTCTGCTATGCTTCCTATTTTCCCTGTCTCTCGAGCGACTTCGATCCCGTCGTTTATGGTGATCTTTCTCCTTTCTTCGTTCTTTGCGATCTCGCGACCGACTCCGGGATCTATCTCTTTTTTTCTTTTCTTTCCGTCGTCGTCTCTCGCGATCGTCGTCCTCGTCGTCGTCTCTACCGCGACGATTATGATGGTCGACGTGGTCGTACGACTTTCTATTATTATTATTATTGTTATTGTTGGGATGATGATGAGTTTGATATTGATAGCCTCTACCGCTCCCGCCGCCTTTCACCTCCAACGTCTTGTTGTTCGATTTCCAATCCGAACTTCCTCCGCCTCTCTTCGCGTTCGCCGCGTTCGCCATGTCGTCCTCCGTCCCTCCTTTCTTCCCAAACTTTCTAAAATTCTTCCACAAACCGTGCATGCTTTGACTAAAATCCACGTGTATTCGTCTATCGTCGATTAACGCGTTGTCCATCTTGAAATACGCCGCCTCGCACATCTCCTTCGTTTCGAAATTGATAAACGCGTAACACAGGGAGTCCCCAGTTCGTCGATCTCTGATCACGTCGCAACTCGTCACCTTTCCGAACCGACTAAAAATAATCTCCAAATCCTCGTCCGTGGTCACTGGATTCAGTTTACAGACGAACAAACTCTCATCCGGCGGCTTCGCGTCCACGTCCGGCAAATCCCCAATCATCTCCAAAACCACCGCCCTGGATCTCGCCTCTTGCTCTCTCGACTTCTTCTCAAGCTCGATCTCGTCCATCTCTTGCGCAGCCTCTGCGTCGAAATCATCCTCCAACCGATCGTCCGGTACCGACCTGTCCACCAATGGACTTTCATCCGGCGCTTTCGGCATGCCTTCGGGATCCTCGAACGGATCGTCCAAAACCGTCGTGTGTTTAATCCGAATATTTTGCCACGGTCTCCCATTCTCGTCGCAATACGCCTCGTTTATTCGTTGTAAAACGTCTAATCCTTCCATCACTCTGCCGAAAATCGTGTGTTTCCCGTCTAAATCCGGAACACAATCCCGAGTGGTGATTAAAAACTGCGATTGGTTGGTATCTTCTCTCCCGAAATTCGCACAGGAAACCGTCCCGATGTGGTCGTGTTTTAATCGAACGTTTTGTTCCTTATCCACGTGAATCTCGTCCTTAAAAAACCGTCCGAAATGCTCGCTCTCCTCCTTCCCGTCCGTTTCATCTCTCGACAAAAAAGAATAGATCGATTTCCCGCCTTCCCCGGTATTCGACGGATCCCCGGTTTGCACCGCGAAATCTTTCTGCACGGAGAAGAATTTGCAGTCGTTGTACTGCTTCAACTTGCACAGTTTGAGAAAGTTCATCGAAGCGATCGGGGATTCCGTCGCGAACAGGTCGATCACGAGCTCGCCTTTGGACGTTTCCACGAGCACCGACATCGCGGCTTTCTTCTCGTTTCAAAGTGCCGCTTTCGTCCCAGTAGTGTTGTTGTGGGGGATTGGATTTCTTTCCGTCTCGCGTCACTTTTCCAATTCATTCATCATTCTCTTACGCAACTTAACATCAATCGCTGCTGCTCGTGCTGCTTCTGTACCTGCGACAGAGAGAGAGAGATATATATTTGCCCGAACGCGCACAACAGACCGCTCGACAGAGACGAAAGCATCGTCATCGCATAAGTAAGAAGTAAAATGTCTGAACTGGAACAGCAGCAGCACCAGCAGTCGCAACTGCACCGAGAAGAACTCGAGCGCATGCTCTTCTTCGAAGAAGCGCGCCAACGCGCGGAAGCCGACCACGCGATAAACCCAGAAGACGCGCACGTGTTAACCCGATGGGGCGGGGCGTTGTTAGAGCTCGCGCACTTCCGCCAGGGCGTGGAAGCGGTGGAGATGATCGAACTCGCGGTGACGAAATTTAACAGCGCGTTGAAGATCGACGCGAGGAAACACGACGCGCTTTGGTGCTTAGGGAACGCGCTGACGAGCCAAGGGTTTTTGTTCGCGGAGGCGGAGAAAGCTGGGGAGTATTTCGACGAGGCGAAGAGGTGCTTTGAACGCGCGGTGGCGGAAGAGCCGGAGAATGAGATTTATAAGAAAGCGTTGGAGATGACGGAGAAAGCGCCGAGTTTACACGCGGAGTTGCAGAATCAGCTGGCGGCGCAGCAAAGAGCGCAAGAGGCGGCGCAACAGTACGAGAGAGCGCATTCAGGTGGTGGTAATGGTGGTAACGGTGGGGGTGGTGGGAGTAGAGAAGGCGGGGAACAGGAGGATCCGGACGCGTTTTACTATTCGATGCTTGGGTGGAGTACGTTTGCCGTCGTCGCGACGAGCTGGTTGGTGATGATGAACGTCCAAGCGGCCAGGGCGCAGACGTAACAAGAGAGTCGGCGCCATCCTACGGCACCCCACAACCTCAGAGAAAGAGAGAATGAGCGAGAAAGCGCATAAAAGTGCGCATAAAAACAGTCATAGGAGAGGAAAGTTGTCGTGTTGTTAAAATACGCACATCGCGTTACTCTGTTATATATAACACACCATTTTTAAAAGCACCTCGCCGAAAAAGCCACGATGCGAATCGTCCAAATGTAACACACGACGCACAGAGGCTCTTCGCTCGAAGCTTTTCTCTTCTTCTTCGCGAAGAGAGCCAGCCGCCGTACTACTGAGCATGTTTCGCTCGCGCGTTTTCGTTTCTGTCTCTTTTTAAAACAAGCTGCCCTTTGGGAAAAATTCAAAATTCGTCAGACCACATATGCGCTTAGGAAGACTCTCTTCCGTGATACTACTACGCCATACTACGCATAACACGTTTACTTCTTCGAAAAGAGTTCCATTTGCTCCTCTATCTGGTTTTCATCGTCGTCATCATCAGAATACTCGCGCATTTCTTGGATTGCGCGTCAAAAATAGTTGTTGTAGCACCAGCGCGATGAATAAGAAACCAATCAAACCGGATCCGAAACAGAGAGGCATGGGGATGTTTTTGCAGCGAGGGGTGAACATCGCGACGCAAGCGAAAGGGGAAGGGACGACGACGCCGCCGAAGAAGACGATTTCGGCGGAAACGACGACTTTGAAAGGAAGTTCCCTCCCCAGGATTGAGGGTGAAGACAAAGAAGACCAAGAAGGTGCGCAGAAACGGACTAAGAATAAGACTTCAAAGAAAGAGACGACGAAGACGACGCCGTCGAGACAGTCGGCTCGGAAACGGGAGAAGCCGGAGAAATTGGACGTTTCCTCTCCGAAGAAGAAACCGAAAGCGGCGGGACCGACCAAGTATCACGAAAACAGCCGACGCGAGAAAGGATATAAACGCGTGTGCGGCGTGGACGAAGCCGGACGAGGGCCGTTGGCTGGGCCAGTTATTGCCGCGGCGTGTATTTTACCTGAAGGCGTGCAAATAGAAGGGGTGGATGATTCCAAGAAGATCAACTCGGAGGAAGAGCGAGAGCTTTTATACGAAGCGATTATGGAGGATAAACGGATCGAGACGGCGTATTGGATCTGCGACGAGAAGAGGATAGACCAGATTAACATTTTGGAAGCGACGATGGAGTGCATGAGGAAAAGTACGGAAATGTTACCGGGTGGTCCAGTCGATTGGGCGTTGATTGATGGGAATAAAATACCGAAAGGGTTAGAGGATAAAGCGGAAGCAATCGTAAAAGGGGACGCGAAATCGCAGTGCATCGCCACGGCTTCGATCGTCGCGAAAGTCACGAGAGATAGGATGATGCGCGAAATCGATACGAAATATCCGCAGTACGGGTTCAAAGACCACAAAGGGTACGGTACGAAAGCGCACTGCCAAGCGATCGAAAAATACGGGCCGTGCGAGTACCACCGCATGACATTTGCGCCGATTAAATATATGGATTTATCAAAGTACGAGTAAAAACGTAACACACCCGGGCGTCTTCGCAATCGACGACGACGAGAGATCTTTTACTACTTTTAATTTAAATTACACTACTCGCGTTGCAATCTATCTGTCCTCTCTAAATGGCGCGCGCGCTACGCGTGGACTAAAAAAGCTTCCGCCACATTTCCTCGGCGTCCTCGAACGTCAAATCGTTCCAACGCAACACACCTAATCCGGCAAATCCAAGGCCAAACGCGCCGTACAAAAGAGAATGCGCGAGAGGCCGTTTCGTCGTTCCTAAAATTCGATCGTACGCCACGACACTCGCGGCTACGGCGCACGCGCTCGTGCCAACTACTCTGCACTGGTAGCAGTTCTCTTGCGTTTGTTGTTGCTGCTGTCGTTGTTGTTGTTGATTCTTCTTTTCCCCGCCGTCGTTGTCGTTTCCAATTTGTGTCGCGTTGGTGTTCTTCGAAAGAGATTTGAAGAAGGATAAGTGAGCGAACGGGATAGAGGAGGAGGAGGAGGTGGTGGTGGTGGAGGTGGAAGAAGACTGCCTGCGCGCATCATCGTCTGTGTCTTCGTGTTTCATCCTCGCGTGTAAAAATTTTGGGGTGGGTAAAACCGTTTTCAAAATTTCTCTTCAGCGTGTTCGTTTATAGTATGCGTTGGTTGTTATTAAAATGTACTCTCGTATCGTATATCGTCGTCGTCCTCTCGGATCTTTCTCTCTCATCTCAATTGGCGCCGCTATTCCCGATCAACCGTTGAATTTGCTGCGCCTTCTCGTGCTCCTCTTTCAATTTTTTTTCCAATCCTTTGGCGCGTTGTCTTTCCAACTGTAGCAAAGTGTATTGCTTTTCCAACTTGTCCGTGGCGGCGTGCAACGCTTGGAGGAGCTCTTTTTGCTCGACGCCGATGTTGGCGTCGTCCATGCGAATGATCTGGTTTTGTTCGCCTTGCTTGGCGAGATTTTCGAGACCAGCTGGGACCGGTTGAATGGCTTGGTTTAACGTGTTGCCGTTTCTGACTTGCGCCGCTTTTTGGAGTTTTTGGATGCGCAGGCGTTGGTCGATGATTTGTTGTCGCGCTTCTGCCAACTGGTTCACGATGTGACTGTTTGCAGCATCGACTTGCTTTTTGGAGCCTTTGGAGCCTCGTTTGAGTGAGGCGACGTCAAGGTCTTGTATCGCGTTTTTCAAGTTTTGCTCGAGGTTAGCGATTTTTGTTTGTTGCTCGATGACGATAGTGGATTGGTTGCGCATTTTTTGCTTCATTTCAAGCACTTCTTCGACTTGCGCTTCCATCCATTTCTTTTTGGCGGCGTCGTCGTAGGTGTCGAGAACGATTTGGACGTTTAACTCGTCGTCCGGATTTGCCGGGCCCTCGTCGTCGTCGTCGTCATCGTCGTCGCCATCTTCGAGATCTTCTCCTTCTACTTCCATTGGCGTCGCTTTGGCTGCTTCTCCGTTGGCGTCCGCGGTTGCAGTGCCGTTCTCCGTCTTGAGGACGTCCCCAGTCGGTTGTTCCTTCTTTACCTCCGCCGCCGCCGCCGCCGCCGCCGCCGCCGCCATTTTCTTTCTTTTCTTGTTCGCGTTCTTCTTGAGCATCTTCTCCGTCTCCAACAAATTTTTGATCTTATTCTTTAACATTTCCGGTTGGAGGCTCCCTCCGGCGCCGTACGCCGACGACGGAAACTTGTACACCCACTCGCGTTCGAAGAGTTGCGCCAGTTTTTCCGCTTGAACGTACACGAGCTCGGACGGTTTGTTGTACGTGAATGCGTTGGCAAAGACTAAGCGCACGTCGTTGGCGAACTTTGACGGATCGCTGTCGGTATAATACGTCGTTTCGAGCGGAACGCCATGTTCATCCTCCGGTTCTAAGCGTTTAAAAATCGTCCCGAAATCCATCGGGTGCGAGATGATGTCCAAATAATCAGGAATGTCCAACGCGATTGGATCGACTTTTTCTAAGAATGGAAACGCGTTCCTGTCGGACATCAGTCTTTGCAAGATGGCTTTGTACCGGTTGATTGGTCTGTTCGCTTTCGCCGCGTTCATCAACTTCGAGTCTTCGGTATCGGCGCCGGCGCCGGGGGCGTCTTCGATGATATCCGTTGCGGCTTGCTTGCGTTTTTTACCCAACGACAATTTTCCTTTCGGTCGCGTCACCGCTTTTCCGACGACGCGCTCGCGTCCATTCTTACCCGCCGAGCGTAAATTCTGCACGCCAAAGTAATAATCGTTCATACACTGCGTGACGTGTTTTTTCATGCGATGATACGCCATGTCGGATTCCTTGAACGCTTGCTTATTGTGCGTCGGCTCCAAACAATCCGCCTCGATGACGCCAAGCATGTCCTTCATCATGCAATTCGCTTGCAACTGACTCGCAAAGCGTTGGTACAATCGAATCAAACGATTTTTGTTGTAAATGTGGAAGCCGCACAATTTCGAGTTTTCCTCGATGTACCCGCAATGGACGGTTATACCGTACGCTAAACCTTTCGGTTTGTATTCCGGAAAGACGTAATACTCCTTCGTCAATCGAGAGATGGGACATCGAGGTTGAATCTTCTCTCCGCGCAAATAAAACGCACACCTCGGTCGTAAATACAATACTTCCATGTAGGCTCTCAGCGAATAATCTTCTGGCACGTCCAGCGTGGCTTGCTGTCCGTCTCGGTGTTGTTGAAACACAGGGCGTCGACTCGTGTTTTTACTCGACAAGCCTCGGTTGTTTTTGTCCTCCGTATCGCCTAACATACGAATATCGTTCCCAACGGAGAAGTCAAATTCGTGCTCTCTCTCACCCTCGCCGTTGCTTTCGCCTTCGCGTTTTCGTAAGTTGAACAAAACCACTCTCGTCCCGTGCGACCCTTGAATCTTGTCCATTTCCGTCAACAATTCCTTCTCCGATTTCGTGAAGCAATAGTTTTCAATAATCGCCATGTTCGAGGACCACTCCGTCGCGTCCGTCGGCTCCGATGCCAGGTACCTGCCCCCATCCTCCATCTTCCACGAAAACATCGGGATCAAAATGTCGTCCGCTCCTATCGCGTCTAAAAACGACTGCGAAAGCAACGCGCAGTGCGCCATTCCGTCTCTCTTTGTTAAAATCAAAGCGTCGTCTGCCAAACGCATCGATCCAGATTTGAAACCGATACCAAACCTCCCGACGTTGCCAGAAAGATGCTCTTTATCGGAGAAACCAAACGATAACATGTTATTCAATCTGGCTCGATCCATTCCAACGCCGTCGTCTTGGACCGTGATGCAATACCCGCCTTTATCTCTCGATGGGTTCAAAACGTACGCGTCAACTTCGACTCTCGTCGACCCACACTCGCGATCTTGAGAGTTGTCTAAAAGTTCCGCCAACGCGCCCAGAGGCCACACGTGCGACGTGGCGTTACCTGTTTTATTACGCGCGGCGCGAGATAAAAAAGAGAGACGAAAGAAAAGAAGAACACATTGAAAACTCGTCAGTCAGCACGGATATGTACTTTATGCGTTCGTTCTTCTCGGTTTAATAAAGATGTTGCGTTACCGCGCGCGCGCGACGGGTGAAAATTTTCAAAACTGAGAAGTAAAAACGCACTCTTCAACATCCTCGGGTGACTTTTGCTGTGTTCCATCATCCTCCGGTTTTTCTCGGTGGTCGTTTCGAACGACCCCCCCACGCTGTTGTTGTTATTCATAGTATCATCGTTATTATTATTCTCGTTGTTATTGTTCTCATTTTCTACGTCTTCGTCGTCGAGTTCTTCTTCTCGGTGCGAGAGTTCGACGAATCGTTCCATGTCTTGCGTCGGCATCGAGGTGTTTTTAAGCCTCTAAAAACGAGAGAAGATGAAAAGACGTGTTAGCGTTACGGTGTAGTGCGCGCAAGCCTCGCGCGACTGTGCACACAAATCGCGCTCGAAAACCTCGCGAGTACGTCGAAACGCATTTTCTCCGTAGAATGCGAAAGGAAAACTGGGAGATGCGACTTCGCGTGCGTGCGAGAAAACGATCTCTCTCGCGCGCGCAAACAACACCAACGCACCATTGTTAAAATATACGAATTCGAACGGTCGCCCCCTTAAAAAATGAATCAATCGGATGAGTGGTATATGAGAGGTGTGTGTTCTCTCTCTCTCTCTGTTTTTTTTAAACCGAGAGCGCTTCTTCGCGTAAACGCGCGAAAGAGGCTCTTCGTCTCTCGGATTCGGTTTCGGGTCGCGTTTGTGGTCCGAGCGCGTTTACGTGTGCGCGCGCGTGTACGTTTTATAATAGCGTTTTCATAATCGGGGATTTAGACGATGATGATCTGCAAAAGACGACAAAAATCGAGAAAAAAATTTCAAACAAAAAACACAAGAGCTAGCGACAAAGGAGAAAAAAAGAAGAAAAAAAAAAGCGAAGACACATAAAACTTTAGCTTCTTTGTGTCTTCTTCTTCTTCTTTTGACGCGTTCGTTTTCCTAAAGCGTTTTGGGTTGTTTGCGCTTTACAAGTGCTGCTGCTACGGAGTATCTTTTTTCTAGAAAGTCATCAGGGAAACGTCGAGACGAGGTGAAGCACAAGAAAGATGATGATGACGCGAAAACGACGGAAACCGCGTAAAAACGCATGACGCTTCTGTTCCTCGCAAAATGCCGAGTTGTTCGTTGTTTCTTTCTTCTTCTGTGCGCGTGCTGCGGTCGTCTGTTTTTACGCGCGAACGACCATCCTCGCGTCTTTTGGGTTCTCGCGGACGTTGAAGCGCAGAGAGACGATGCCGTGGGAAGCGATGCGTTCTTTTTCCCAGCGCGAGAGCAGCGAGGGAAACGCATCGTCGTCCCGAAAGAGACGAAGAAGACGTTTTCGAGAAAGAAGATGCTGCGCGAAGAGTTTAAGAAGCGATGCGAGGCGTCGAGAGCGAAAGTATCCGAAGAAGAAGAAGAAGAAGAAGGAGAAGAAGGAGAAGAAGAAAGAAGAGTGTGTTTGCGAAACCCGAACGATGAAGGAAAGTCAAAGTGCGTCGCGGTGCAAGAATCAACGACGAACAAACGAAACGTGAAGGCGTTTTGGAAAAAGCACGTCGAAGATGTTGGTGCGCTCTTTTGCACGGGTTCGACGCTGGACGCGTACGGCGTGAGGCATCCTGCGTTGTACAACGGCACGCGCGGCAAGCAAAGAGTCGTGACGGTTGGCGTAAACGCAGCCATATTTATTGAGAAAATACAACCACTCGATTACACGTTCCTGCAAGATCGAGGATCGAAGTCAGGAGATACGTCTTTCGCGTCGAACAGAGCAGCGATGATCGCGTATGAACCCAGAGAAGCGAAATTTTTCGGATTCTTTCCTGGTCAGAGAAATTTTTCCCCCTCGGACGAAGACGCCGAGCGAGCGAACGCTACGCAATACGAAGGGTGGCGGAAGCCGCACTGCGCGAATCCACTTTTACCGTTGGTAAAAGACGTCGGTAACTTTGTATTTGGAGGAAGTTGTTCGACGAGTTTTGCGGCGCTACAGTTTATATTGTACACCGGCGTAAAAAAGCTTTATCTGATCGGGTGCGACGTCGTGGGGGGCTACGGGCACTCCGCGCATAAATACGGCGGCAAATCTCGAAGAGTCGAATTAGGCAAACAGCGAAAAATGTGGCGCGAGTCGTATTTTTGGACATCGACGGAGTATCCGTGCGCTGAAATCATCGCCGTCAGGCCAAAGGGTCTCAGAAAAGTCGGCTTCTTTGAACGCTTTTCAGATCCCCCTTTCGTGGAAGTGTAGAAGTTCGCCTTCGTTAGAGAACACACACGCGAGAGAGAGAAAAAAGAAACGAGGAGGAAATTGAGGAAAAAAAGAAGAGAAAAAAATACACGAGAGAGAAACAAAAAAAAAGCAACGAGGTTGGTTTATATCTCATAAAAAATACTAAGATGTTCTCTCTCTCTCTCATGCGTCACACGAAACGACGCACGTCGCGCGCGACCCCCGCGCACGAAGAAGACGAGATGAGAACGCGTTGTTGTTTCCGGAAAGCGGGTTTGGCGAGGCTTCCTTTTCTTTTCTTTTTCTTCTTCTTTTTCTTCTGTTTCCTCTCGTGCTTTGCGTTTGCGTTTGATCAGGAGGAGAACGAGAGAGGGGCTTCGGCGAACGCGTTTTCGATGACCACGAGAACGCCGAAGTTGGAGTTGTCGTCGTCGCATTCATCGTCATCATCGCAAGCTTTGGGAGAAAGGAGGAGGACTTTTTTGGAGACGAACGAGTCGCTCGTCGTTCGAGCAAGGTTGGAAAATGGACACGGGTACGAGAGGAAGGTCTATCTGAAGTTTCTGTTGGGGACGACCTCGAACGAGTTAGAGAAGTTTGCGAAGATGCGCGACGATGGGAAGTATCCCGATGAAACGGCAAATGATGGCGTGTATGCGGTCGCGGTGGACGTAGGGAAAGAGCTCGGGGCGAAAAATGGAGACGTGGTTTTGTTTCGCGCCGAGGCGTGGACGGAGAGCGGCGACAAAAAGCCGTTGCGTTCGCCGAAGGAAGACGCGAAGAAAGACGACCGGGAAGTCACCGTGGTTTCTCAAAGTCAGTATTCGTATTACGCGGTCGCGATCGTGAGTCCGAGTTTGAAAAGCGACACAAATTTGCCTGTTTTACACGTTTTACGCGCGAACGAACAGGACATGACGACCGATCGGGGGACGACGGCGAAAGTTTTCTTCGACGGGAAGTTTTACGACGAGGTGAAAATAAGGCGACGAGGTTCTGGGCGCGACGAAGAAAAGGTTGGAGTAGAACTTCCACCAAAAGATTGGCCGAAACATAAGTTTAAGTTTGATTTCAAAGGCGAACAATTCGTTTGGAATAAAGGCGAACCGGCGGTGGAGGAGTTCAATTTGAATTCTCAATGGCAAGAGCCCGGCGAAGAGACGTACATGCGATTAAATTTAGCGAATGCAATCATGGACGTTGCAAAAGTACCCGCGCCGACGACTTTTCACGTGCACGTTCAAGTCAACGGTAAGTACTACGGACTTTTCTCGTTCGTGGAACAAATCGATGAGACGTACCTCAAACGCCGGAAAATGTGGGACGAACAAAACTCGTTGTATAAAGCCGTAAACTGGAAGTATTCTAATCTTCGAGCGCCGAACGCGTCTTTATCGAAATGCCCTTGGGCGACTCCAGATTGGCCACGCCGATGGTCCGAGCGAGATGGGTATTGCCCTCAAATTTGGCGCAAGTCGTATCCGGCAAAGTCCAAGACGGTAGACGATCTTTGGGATTTCACGACAAACATCGCGAGGGCGAAAAAATACGCCCTCGGTACGAGCCAACAAGTGTACGCGGAAAAAGTGCTGTTCCAAATTCTAGACGTTCCCTCTGTGATTAACGAGATGGCAGCGCAAACGGTATTATTGAACAACGATCGATGCGCAAAAAATTATTACGTCTTTCGAAACGCGAAAACAAAGCGGTGGAGTCGTTTGCCTTGGGATTTAGAAGACGCGTTGCCGGCGGACAACAGATACGGCCTTGCGCTATGCCCCAAGCGCGATTGTTCGCCGAAAAGCACTCGATACTGCGTTTTAACGTGCGAGAAGTTCAACTCGCCGCTGTATTGCGATTCAGAACATCCTCAAGATATATTCTATTCCGAAGGTATCGCGCAAGAAGCTAAAAGCACTTACAACGAACTCGTCAACGTCATTTTGAAAAACGATCGAACTCGCGCGATGTACTTTGCACGGTTGCGAACGCTAATGAACGATATTTTAGGAACGAACTTTATCGAACGATACGTCGCGAGAACTTTGAAGACAATTAGACGAGACGCGCTGAGAGATTCCGTAAAATGGAAAGTTGGTGGCATTCGATCTATCGATCAAGGTGTTTTGCAGTTGTTATCGCAAAGCGTTAAGTTACGAAGAGAACAGTTGTTCGAGACGTATTCCGATATGATCCCAAAGACGGTCACTGAAGGAGAGATTTTGGAAAGCGTAAATATAAAAGCGTTTTCGGATATAGATGATACTGGTATCGGTTTGCGTTCGTGGATAGAAATCGAGAATAATTTACCCGCAGCTGCGGACATCTCCGGATTTTCGATCGCGTGCGGTAGCAATAAAATGAAAGTTTGGACGTTCGCGCCCGGGACGGTGTTGGATGCGAAGCAATCGATATACGTCGTCGCCGACGAGAGTAACTTTTTGGACGATATCACATCAAACGCCAAGGACAATTATTACTTCTTCGTGCAACATGGCAACGACAAGTTCATCGAGCGACTGGAAAAATGTGTGAAGATCGAAGGAAGGAGCGATAGCCTTTCCGAGGAGAAAAAGGTGTTTTTCAGCATCGAGCCGAGAACGGTCGACAGAGCATTGAAAACGCTCTCGTCCTCTCCACTTTCCATCGACTCCTCAAATTGTACCGAGCCCGAAGCTGGACCGTGGGAAGAGTGGGGAGAGTGTTGTCGAGGAAACAAATGCGGGGTCTATTGCGACGAACCCGACGCCTCGCGAGGACGCCGGAGAGAACTCAACTTTGACAAGTTCATCGACCAACTTCTTCGGGAGGAGGAGGAGGAGGAGGAGGAGAAATTGAACGAGACACCGAAACAACAACTTTGCTATCCGAGTTTAACCGCTAATTGGCAAGTCGATAAGCAATGCGGCGCGAAAAAATGCGGAGAACGTCGTGTACCGTACACGTGCACTACAGCTTTGCAATACGCGAAAAAAATAGCCTCCTCTTCGTCGTCGTCGTCGGTCCTTTTCGGCGCCGGTAAATCTGAATCCGGATGGGATTCGTCTTTCTCCTGGGGCGTGAAGGAAAGGAATAACATTGCCATCGGTATCGACGGTCAAGAAGACGGCAGCGGGAGTACAGGGAGTGTCAAAATACAACTGTACGGTGAAGGCGCGTTCGCGTTGGGCAAAAAAATCACAGACGGCAAAGTATTCCTCGAAACGTTTTCTCGATTCAATCGCTTGAACGTCTTCGTGGCGAGAGAGCGGTATCCGCAACCTCTCCCGAGGCTCACCTTACAAATCGAATTCTACTTTTGGCGCGACGGAGGAGTGTTTTCCAACAACGATGCGAGTGTCATCTTCTCCTCAAACGCGCGGTTTGAGACCGCGACGAGCGACGATGGATGGCAAAGCGGCTGTTACGAGAAAGCGTTTGCGAGTTTCAAAAACGAATTTACGCGAGGCGACGGAGGAGAGTCTCTCTCGGATTTCCTCCGAAACAAAAAACAACTCTTCGAAAGCGCTGACACGGTAACGATTAAAGTCGCCGTTCGCAACGCGTCTAGAAAATCGCCCATCGTTTTCTACGTCGGCTCTGTAGCGTTTGTCGCGTGAGAAAATGTTTTAATACAACAACAACACTCTTAAAATGTATAAAGTACACACGCACGCGCGAGCGGGAACGTCGTCACGCCACAACCCCGCCTGCTTTCTTCGCCGCCACGGCCGCCCCGAATAACTTCCCCACATCCAAAGGTACTCCAGTCATGGCATAAATCAGCGCAAACCCGCCAAACATATACGCGATCGTCCCGACCACGTTCACCGAAAACACCGTCAATCCAAACGCGTACGATTTTTTGTTCCCTGGGACATACTTTTGGAAAAACTCAACCAACGTATCCGTCTTGGGACTTATCGCGACGCTAAACGCGAACCTCGCCGGACGTACGACGTTTTGTATCATCCACAACCCAAAGTAAGAGCTCGCAAAAACCTTTAAGGATTCCGAAGAGGTCACCGGTGACTGCCCGGTCGCTTTGATCGACGTGTACGTCGCCACGAGTAAACTGGACACGTAGAAGAGGTTGGAGACGAATCCGTAGGAAAGCAAACACGCGGAGCCTAAACTCGCGATGGTTTTTTTATCGATCTTCGCGGAACGTTTCCACCAATCTCTGAGAGATTGGAAGGAAAGCGAAAAGCTCTGCGTCGTGGTTTTTTGTATTCTTCTTCTTCTTCTTCTCGATCGCTCTGGTCGTCGTCTGTCTTCGCGAGCATCGAGTCGGAACGAAGACGTTTTCCCTAACGAGAATCTCGAGCTCATCATCATCATCATCGAAGTCGAGGAGGAGGAGGGAACAGCTTTGAGGGAAGAACGCCGTCGTCGTCGTCGTCTGCTCGAAAAAGAAGAGGGAGTCGTCGCAGAAGTCGTGGCGTGAAGGACGAGTCTCGACATGTTGTGTGTTTTTGTGTTTCTTCTCTCGTACTGCTTGGAAAATATGAAGAGAAAAATTGAAGAAAACAATTAAACGCGGATGCTCGCTCGCGCGAACATCGTCGTCGTCGCCGTCACCGGTGGCTTGCGAGCGCGCTTTCTCCTTTGCTGAGTATTTCTCGACGTTTTTTTTCCCGCGGCGTTCTTCGCGTCGTCGGTCTCTTCCGGAGGAGGATCCGGCAGATCCGCTCCAGGGACGGTCAGTCCGAGAGCGGACGCGTTTTGAACCGGTTTCCAGTTGACTTGGAGGTGGTTTTCGGTCGATTCGTGTAAAAGAGCCTCGGCTAAGCGCCAACCCGATCGCATTGCAGTTTCTACGCTTGGCGATTGATCGTCGGTAGTGAGCCAATCGCCGCACACGCCGACGGAGGCATTAGCGTCGAACAGGTACTCGTTGTTGGCTACCGTTAATCCGTTTGCTGCGCCCCATAGTTGCATTTTGGAGAAAACGACGTTGTTGCTGAGCACGTTCGGAGCTATGCCTAAAGTCTTTTCCAACTCTGTTACTAAATCTAATTGGACTTTATCCGCGAACGCCGCGGGAATTGCTTCTTGCGGGCACTTGTTTCGTTTACCGTATACAGGCGTCGACAAAAGCGTAATCTCTCGGATGGAATTCATCTCATCCTTCTTCTTTTTCTTCAACGTATTGTTCCCAATATACGCCAAACTCTCGTTTTCTATCACGTGCGCGCCATCAAACGCGTCCAACTTTTGCATCGTGTCTTCGTCTAAATTCCCAATCGCAACGTTAGCGGACCAAATACTGCTCAAGACCAACTCTCGTTTCTTATACAGAGCCTCTCTCGTCTTGATACCAAAGCTCGCTTTCAGCGCGCTCAAAATCTTGGGACTTTCGTTCTTCTTTTCCGCGTTATTATTCACTGCCGTTTTCATCAAATTAAACGCGCACTTACCGTTATGCGCGATGACGACGAAATCGTATTCTCCCAACTCTCTGTAATTTTTCCGCGATCGATCCTGCGTATTCGCTAAGAGCCACGTGTTGCTGTTGGTTTTTTGCATCGATCCAACCCACTGAGGGCGTTCTATTCTGTTCTTCCTATCGCTCGCGACATCTAAAACGGACTCCTCCAAATGTTTGATAAACGCTCGAAATCCATCTTTCGACGCGTATCTCACGAGTTCGTCCTCAAATCGACGAAAAACGTAATGCTGCTGTTTATCTTCTTCTCTCATTAAAATCCCGTATCGGCTCAAATCATCGATCGCGTACAACTCTCCTCTCTTCGTTGCCTCTCGACAGTACTCGGCAAACTCTGTTTTGTTGTCTTTCACCGAGAAATACTGCGCCGCGTGATCAAACTCATATCCGCTTTGTTTATCCATTCGCGAAGAAATTCTTCCTCCACACGTGCGGTTTCCGGTATCAAAGACGACGATGGAATCGATGCTCGACTCGGACTCGGCCGCTAATCGCTGCGCACAGGCGAGGCCAGAGACACCTCCACCGATGATGGCGATTTTTTTGCCCATTTATAGTGTACCGATGATGATGCTGGTCGTGTGTTGTGTTGTGACGACTTACGGTGGTTAGAAAAGGGGAAGAGACTGAAGAGACTTCTCGTACGCGGACGATTGATGAGTGCGTTTCCTCACCTTCGTATTCTTCGTTCTCGTTTTCATCCTCGCGGTCGTCGTCGCAAAATGAAATGCTCTCTAATAAAGTGTGCTTCGTGAATACTACATCGCGTTTTTTACGTGCGTTCTGTTCTTCCTAGTCTACTGCGTATTTGCGCTCTAATTTTATTCTCCAACGCTCTCCTCCTCCTTCTCTTCCTCTTCTTCTCGTCGCCACCGTTCTCTCTGGTCTTCCTCTTTCAACGTCTCCGCGACAATTCGGGCGACGTTATGATCGAACCCTCTGCGTTGCAACCACGCGAAAAGTCGTCGGGTTTTCGCCTCGGAATCGTCCTTTAAATATCGCGCGGACGCTCCCGAAACCCACTGCTTTCGAGCCGAGGCGAAGAGTTCGCTCGCGCGTTTCCCGACCACCGCGCTTTCGTCCTCACCTTCCGCTCCAGAGACGCTCACGTCGGATTCGTGCGTAAACCGCAAAACCTCGCTGTTGTTATTCGTAGTACCGTCATCGTACACTCCGCTGCACGCGTCTTCGTGATCCCTGCACGCGTTCAGCAACTCCTCCCTGAGCGACCGCTCCCAATCCGCGTACACCTTCCACAACCCGTCCTCGACGTCGTTCTCATCTACCCCTCTCCTCTTCAACTCACTCGCTACTTTCCACTTATTCCACCTCGATTGTCTCCATTTCATTCTCGCCCACTGTTCGCTGTATAACTTGTCCGAATGTAATCCTAACCGTTCGATTTCCTCCAGCGCTCCTCGCGCGTCTTCCACCTCGTACCCTTTGTCTTCCACCAATTTTAGTTCCAATTCTTTCTTCGTCCGAGGTTTCGCCGCGAGAAACCTTAACGCTTGCGATTTCGCCTTATCGATCGCAGTTTCCCGGAATCTTCCGTCCGGTTGTTTTTGCTCGCGCGAAGAACCGTCGTCGTTCGAAGAAGAGTTAGAAATCTCTCGAAGCGCGGAGTGTAAAGCGTCTTTTCTCGTTCTCTTTTCCCTTTTGTTTTTGTCGCGAGAAGACGAAGGATTTTCCTCACCAACAACCTCACCAACGCCAGCAACAACGAACCCCCGGTTTTGACGACGATGATAAATACATCGGTTGCGCTTCGATTTCGTCGCCAGAAGATTGAGCAGTCGACCAAAACGCGGAAGAGGTCGGAAGGCAAAGAGCATTAAATTGGAAATTTTAAATATCTGCCCTTTAAGCGTGTTGTGAGGAATGCAGAAGCTTGGGAAAAAGAAATAAAAAATGTGAGCACGCGCGCGACCGAAGGACTGCTTCTCAAGCGCCAGAAGAAGAAGATTAAGAAGAAGAAGAAAAAGAAGAGCAGAAGAGAGAAAAGAAAACGCACTTATATATACACGATTGGTTGTTTGACGTGTGTGTTGTTAAATGAATATGAATTAAAAGTACACATATAAATATGATCGTATGATGAAATTTAGTCCTTGGAAGCGAACCAGGTGGACGGCTTCAACCAACGCTTCTCCTTGGCGACGAGCGACGCTTGAAACTCTCTCGCCTCGCGAGTGGCTTCCTCGCGGGAAATGGTCGCGCCCTTGGCTTTGGCTAACTTTGCCGACGCGGCTCGTTCGGAGCTCGATTTTGGTTTGCACGAGTTGATCGGTCCGTCGTCCACGGAGTCGCACGTGAATTTGGCTTGGAAGGCGTAGGACTCGTAGGTGACGTTGTTCTCGCGAGCGCCGTCTTGGACGTTCCACATGGAGATGTCGTTGTCCATGCCTTTGTCTAAAACACCGGCGAACATGCGGGTGAAATCGGTGCAAGAGCTGACGTCCCAGGTGGACAAGTCTTGGTTGAAAGAAAAAGCGTTCTGGAACATGGTGTTCATTTTCTTGACGCTCGAGACGTCCCAACCGCCGATTTTGGCGTTGAACAACGTCGCGTGTTCGAACATGCCGGACATATCTTGAACTTTGGACGTGTCCCACTTGTAAAAGTTTTTACCGGTGAACGCATCCGCGTCTTTGAACATTTGCGACATGGACGTGACCGAGGAAACGTCCCATTCGCCAATGAGGCCGTTGAACGAGGAAAGTCGGTCGTTGCTGTCCGCTAAAGGCGGGTCGTAGAATAACTTGTCCATGTTGGTGACTTTCTTCGTGTCCCAGGTGTTTATTTTACCCCACTCTCCGTCAAAGCAGTTACCGGCGACCGGGTCGACGGCGAGACACGCCGCGACGGCGGCGTGGATGTTACTGTCCGTGAGCGGGTTCTTGGGCGTAGTAGTTGTAGACGTCGGCGTTGCTGCTGCCGCGTTGGTCGACGCGGAAGTAGCAGAAGCCGCGTTGTTGTTGCCGCTCGTGGTGGTGGTAGACGTGGGAGTAGCCGCCGCGGCTTTCGCCGCTGTCGTCGGGGAAACGTGCTCGTTGGCGTGTTGCTGCGCCACGTTCGGCGCCGTATTCGGCGCCGCGCCCGGTGCCGCCGGGCACCCGGCCGGGTGGTGATCCGTCGGCACTTCGCACGTGCTCGTATCTCTCATGTTGTAGCACTGACCAAACAAGTACACGTTACCGGCGTTGGATCCATCTTTCGTTCTCGGGTAAAACTCGACGCCGCTCATTTCGTCTTTACCGAAAGACTTTTCCTTCGTGCACTGCGCCATGTTGACGATAACGCGCGTCGGGTAAGCCTTACCGAGACCGAGCGATGGAACCGCTCTCGTCGAAGAAGGCATCTGCTTCCACAACAAGCTCCGTCCTTGTTTCTGTTTCGATTCGTTTTCTTGTTTTTGTTTCTTATTTTGCTGGTCTTTTTTAGCGTATTTTCTCACGGTGACTTCCTTACCGCCTAAACTCGCAACCTCGCTCGTAAAATCTTCCGCGGTTTGACATCCTCTCCCGCCTTCCGTGCACGGCATCGTGTAATCCGTGCACTCCCACCCTTCGCATTTTTGCAACGTGCACGTCTGCGCGGCGGCGTCGCATTCAATGTCTGTCGACGTGTAACCGTTACCGTGGACTAACCATTTTAACCACGCTCCTAAATCGACGTAGTTCATGCTCGTCACCCCGGTCTCTGAATCCGTGGTGCTCGAAAACTCCGGCCACCAGCCTTGAGTTTGCGCGTCGCCAAAAGCCTTTGCGTTTTCCGTCGTTGGCGGCGTCACAAAGTTCCCGTCCGCGTCGATGAACCCGTGCTTCCCGGCGTACGCCACCGCCGCGGCGTTCGTTTTCACCGCCTGCTGGCTCGCGATGTTATCGATGCCATCTTCCAACCTCTTCTTATCGCTGGCGTTTTCTTCCGTGGCCAACTCACTTTCGGCGCCCCACACGGCGGCGTTCCTCGCCGCCTCCGAAATCGGTCCACCTTCGATAGCTTGCGCGCCAATATCGGACAAATAATTCGTCTCGTTTTTCACGTCGTACAAATAAAACCCAAACTGTTCGCCTTCTTCCAGTTTATACGCGACCGAGTACGTCCCGCACCCGACTTCCGCCATATCCACCGCGTGTTGGAACGCAAAGTTATGATCTTTCGACTTCAAGGATAACTTGGCGCCGACTTTACCGACGAAACCGCCGTTCGGGAACGGAAGCAAACCGAGCGTCGAGGAGGACGTGCACCCTAACGTCAGCGTCACCAGTTCCGACGAATCAACTCCGCCGCCCAACGAGACAGCATTGGAGGATCCCGAGGACAAAAACGACCCCGACGACGCTTTCTTCCCCCCTTTCGAAGACGCGGCAGAAGAAGAGAGGAGGAAAGACGTCCTCCCAACACCATTGCTTTTACTCGAAGAAGAGGACACCAAGGCAGCTCCACCGAAGAGTAACGCGGTCGCTCCAATCATCAACCCCCGAGACGGGAAAGAATCGTACCGTCTCTTCCCGGTGTTCTTGTTCTTCTCGACGACGAGTAAAGTCTGCTTCGTTCGCGTCCCATCGTCGAAATTGGGGAGTAACGGCGACTGTTCTTCAAAGACGGACATGATGACGACGATCGAAGATTTTGAGCCGCGGCAGCAGAGAGAGAAAAAGATTGAAAATCCGAGAATTTCCTTTCTCTCGAGAGTAAAAGCTTTATTCGTGAAAGAAAATATACAACTACTCTCTGCGTGTGATTCTTTGAACCAAAAAGTGCTCTCTAAATCTCTCTCTGTTCAGACGAGAGTGTTTCGTGTGCGTGTTTTGCGTGTGTTCAGATCAACTTTAAGAAGCGCTCGCGTTTGTGGTAGAAAAAGTGCCTCTCGTTCCTCTTTTGGAAAGGACTCGAAAATTTTTTGTGATGAAACCCTAACTACCACAAGAGTTACATTTTTCAAGCAGAAGAAAGCAAAAAAGAAGAAGGAAAAAAGAAGGGCGAATTAAGACTGACGTGTACACGTTTTCGATCTCTCTTTCTTTCGCTCGTTCTCGCAATCAACGGCCACGAACGTGTCTCTTTTGACTTTGTTTGGATATTATAGTCTATTTTGAAACTCATCTTTCTTTCCCGCTGCGAGAATCTCTTCACACTTTATCTCGCACAGTCACACATCTACACCTAAACACGCATCAAACGTACGTTTAAAGATGAGTTTTGCATCGACTTCCATTCAATCGTCCTCGTTGCTGTTTTCGACGAGGAGTTCTTCGTCGTTCAAGAAGACGACTAATCCGAAATCATCCGCCAGAAGATCTTCTCTTAAAGTCTCCGCATCGGCCGAAGCCGATGCGGCGAAAATCAAAGTCACCGACGTGAAAGAAACCTTAGGTCGCGGGTTTATTTTGGTGGACATTCGATCTCCGGAGGAAGTCGCGGAGACTGGGTCGAAGTTTTCCTGGGAGAAAATCCCGATCGCAGCCATGGACGATGAAGGAAATCCAATGAGCAACCCGAACTTTTTGGCTCTGATTAAGAACAAGTTCCCGAACTCGATGAGTCGAATTTTGTTGGCGTGCGACGACGGGACGTTTCGATCGGAGTTGGCGCACAAGCTCATCACGCAGAAATTGGGGTATTCGCAGGTGAAGATTATCGAAGGCGGCATCGACGCGTACATTGAGTTTCAGCCGTTGACGAAGGAGGACAAGATCAAGGTTAGAATGGTGGCGCAAGCGGGCAACGACTTATCCATGCTGGTCTCCGGCGTCGATACCAGACAAGCTGGACAAAAGTTGTATTAAACTTCTGTTTTGTGTTGTCACAGAATTTTCACGCGTTTTTGTTCTCCGTGGATGTATGGAGAAATGCGTGTGTATGAATATAGCTTTTATCTACCCATCCATTTTGTTTATATATATACT
>JACLAB010005829.1_pt1 | contig 22626 bp, 26 predicted proteins | sample 8027921 | NCBI WGS metagenome assembly JACLAB01 (sample SAMN15725117, study PRJNA655200) | protist metagenome | isolation source: fluorescence activated cell sorting (FACS) single amplified genomes of... | place: USA: West Boothbay Harbor, Gulf of Maine | collected 2000-07-19
TTTAAAATTGATAACCCAAATATGATGATAAAAACTTTTATCAATAATGAAGAAACAATCTCTTTATTGTCTGGATGTAGAAAAATTGAGCGATTTCAAAAAGAAAGTTAGCTTTTTCTTTTATTTTTTTTAGATGAGCTTTTATTTTTAAAATTAAATTTACTACTGTTAGTGATGCTACTTCTATGTTTTGCATAAGCTTGTTTTTGTGCTTGTTTCATTGCTTTTTTTGAAGACATATTAATTCATCTTAATATTCTATTTCAACAGTATCAATTACTTTAAAATCTTTGTCTGAAACAACAATCTCTCCTGAAGAAGATAAATAGTTTAAGCTTTCTGAAATTACCACATAATGTGTAACAAACACCAGGTTTTGTTTGCTTTTGTTATTTTTAATAAATTCTTTTAAATTATTCATCTGAGCATCTTTGTTTTGAGCAAATTCTGAACTAAAAAATGAATTTAAAAAGTCCTTTGTTTCAAATTTGTTAAAAGCAATTAAAGCGGTTTCTTTACACCTGCACCATTCACTAGAATATATATTTTTAATTTTTATATTATTATTTTTAAAAAAATTTCCTATATTTTTAGCTTGTTCTCTTCCTGAATTACTCAAATTGCGTTGAGTGTTACAATCATTAATATCAAAATTATTTGGGTCACCTCCACCAGGCGCATATGCGTGCCTAATAAAGATTAGCTTTCCTCCATTTTTTAGTTCATTAATTAAATTTTGATTTGAATCAGCTTTAATTGATGAGTTAATACATATAAATAATATTAATAAAAATTTTATAAATTTCATTTATGAGTATTAAATTTAAAAAACTTAATAAAACAATTATTAAATGTAAAAAATGTCCAAGATTAGTCAATTTTATAAAAAAAATTTCTACAGAAAAAAGAAAGCAAAATAAAAACGAAAATTATTGGGGAAAACCTGTAACAGGTTTTGGTGATACAAATGCAAAGCTTTTGATCTTAGGTTTAGCCCCTGCCGCACATGGTGGAACAAGAACTGGCCGAGCTTTTACAGGAGATAAATCTGGAGAATTTTTATTTAAATGTCTTCATAAAGCTAAGATTTCTAATCAATCTAATTCTGAAAATTTAAACGATGGCTTAAAACTTGATTCTACTTATATCACTAATATCTTAAAATGTGTGCCTCCTGGAGACAAGCCTAAAAACCAGGAGCTAAATAATTGTTCTAAATTTTTTAATGATGAAATTTCTAATTTAAATCAATTAAAAACTATAGTTACTTTAGGAAAAGTTGCTTTTGATAATTGCATAAAAATTTATAAAAAAGAATATAACCTTAAAAAAAAGATGTATTTTAAACATGGCAAATCTTATCTTTTACCAGATAATTTAACTTTAATTTCATGCTATCACCCAAGTCCAAGAAATGTTAACACTAAACTAATATCTCAAACAATGATGGTAGATTTATTTAAAAAAGCAAAAAAAAAATCTACAATTTAATACTGTCACAAAAATAAGGTTTAAAATTCTCAAAAATCAAATCTGGAACTTTAACTGGTTTACCTTTTTCATTAATAAAAACTAAATGTATTTTAGCTTCTACTATAATATTTTCATTTTTTGTTATAATTTGATTCATAATAAAAGAAGTTTTAGTTACAGATTTTATAAAAGATCTAATACTTAATTCATCCTCTAAATTTGCAGGTTTTTTATAGTCAATTGTACATGACTTAACGATAATAAAAGCGCCATATTTATTTTTTATATGAGCATTACTTAATCCAATGGTTGATAATGCTTCAGTTCTAGCTCTTTCAAGGTATTTTAAATAATTGGCATAATAAACAATACCACCAGCATCTGTATCTTCGTAATAAACTTTTACATTGTGATAAAAATTTTCATGCATAAAAACATCTTATCAAAAAAATTAATATTTAATACAAACTAAGATATAGTAATATTAATGATAATTTATATCGTATGGTTAATAGGAGTTGTTTTGTGGAATTTTGGCTTTCCAAATGCTCCGCCTATTGCTGATGTTGCTATTGCCATTCTTTTATCTTTTTTCAGTATAGGACTTAAAAAATATTTAAAACTTTAATTAATTAGCTGAGAAATAAATATTTTGATAATAAGCTACAGATTTCATTTTTGAATTATCTGTATCTGACATTATTGCTAAGCCATCTAATTGATTTACATCTAGATCATGAAATCTTTTAAAATCTTCTTTTACGTTTGCCTTTACTGTAATCCACTCATTTAAATTATTTTTTGTACTTGATAAAACATTATCGATTGATTTTTTAGTATAAGGGCTTGGAGAATGAAATCCAATTTCACTATTGCTAGAAAATACATAGTTAATAGCTCTGTTTGATAATGGAGTTGCACCAGTTTTTTTTATAACAAAAACACGAGCCGCGAAATCATGCCCTTTTTTTGTATTTTCTTTAATACCTCTTAAATCTTCTTCTACTTTCCATGTAATGTTAATAAATGGTGTTTCGTTAAGGTTAACTTTAATCTCTTTACCTAAGCCAGATGCAGCATTATCAGCTATTGCTTTCAAGTAATTACCATTTTCATTAGATTCTACTGAATAAAGTGTGATATTGTCAGCTCCTCTTACTTTTCTGACTTTTAATTCATTAAGCTCAGAGCTTGTAAATTCAAAAATTTTTGAATTATCAGCTACAGCAAATGTAAAAAAAAGTAATATTGAAAAAAATAAGCTGCAAAATCTAATCATAAAAAACTTATAGATTATTTTCTTTTAAATTCAACTTTTGGAAATTTTTCTTAACTTAAGAAATTAAAAATATTTACTAGTTTTAAAAAGTTAATATGTAGATCTACCACCACTAATATCAAATACAGCAGCTGTAGAAAAAGAATTTTCCTCTGAACAAAGCCAACAAACTAATGCTGTAAACTCATGTATTTCAAGAAAACGCCCTCTTGGGACTTTTGAAAGCATTCGCTGGACATGTTCTTTGCTCATTTGATCTAATATTCTTGTTTTAGCACCAGCTGGTGTAACTGCATTAACTGCTATATTTTTATCAGCCAATTCTTTACCCAAAGATTTAGTTAGTCCAATTGCTCCTGCTTTACCTGAACTATATGCGCTTGCATTTGCATTGCCATCTTTACCTGCTACTGATGCAACATTAACTATTCTGCCATAATTATTTTTAATCATATTAGGTACAATTGCTTTACAACAGTTAAACGTACCCATTAAGTTTATTTGAACAATTTTATTCCATTGTTCAACATCATATTCCCATAACGGCGCTGTTGGACCTGTAATACCTGCATTGTTAATTAGAATATCAATATTATTTTTTGAAGTAATTTGAGAAACACTTTTTTTCAACTTGAGAATAATTTGAAACATCGACAACATCATAACTCAAGTTTACATTATTAATTTCATTAAATGCTGATTTAAGTAAATCATCATCTATATCCCAAATAATAACTCTTGCGCCAGATTCTAAAAATCTTTTTGCAACATCAAGCCCAAGTCCCTGGCCACCTCCAGTAATAACGGCAATTCTATTTCTAAAATCAAATTTATTCATTAAAATGTTTTTTTACTAATAAATAATAAGTCAGTGAAGATACAATTGCACCAATAATCCACGCATAAGATTGTAAAAACATCAAACTAACATTCCATATAGTTGAGGCTGAAAAGATAAAACCTAAAGTTAAAGAATATACAGCTTTGATATGCCATCCATTTGAATAGTAATAAATACTTTTACTTTCAAATAGATATAGGTCTTTGTTGCTTAAATTACTTTCTTTAATTAAATAATAATCAACAATTATTACTCCAAATATTGGTCCAAAGAACGAACCAAATGTATCAATTAATGACAAAATTCCTATTTGACTTAAAAATGTTAGCCAAAAAATACCAATAACAAAACCAATTATAGAAATTATATAGCTAGAACTTTTTAAAGTTAATAAAGTTGGCATAAAATTGATAAGTGAATACTGAGAAGGAATAAAGTTGGCTACCAGATTAGTAGATGCAGAACCTACAATAATAAAAAAAAGTACAATTGTGGTAATTTGTAGATTATCAAATTTACCAATGATGTCTGTTGGATTTGTAAAAATTCTATTTATATCTTCAAATTTTTGATTTAAAAAAGCATCTGACCCAATAACAATAAAAACTGCAAAAAAAGAAAATATAATTAAATTTAAGATTAAACTTAAATTACCTTTTTTTAAATTTTGTTCATCTTTAACGTATCTAGAAAAATCTCCAAAGCTAACAATAATAATTGAAAAGTATGCAAAGATGGTGCCAGCAACAGTTAACAGAGGAGCAATGTTGTTAATATCAAGAAAATTTTTGTAGTTTAATATGTTAATAAATGCTTTTGATGTAACTTTAACATCGCTTAAAAAAATACTAAAAAAAAACAAAATCATTCCCGTATAAACGATAATAGCAGAGATATTAATTAACTTTTTATTAAATTGAATACCTATACTAAACATTAATGTTTGAAAAATAATAACAATAATAAATGCAACCCAATCAATAATATTCAACCCTAGTAAAAAAGTAAGAAAAATATCCTGGTCTAAAGTTGAATTATCAATTGAGAAAATTAAAATTCTAATAAGATATCCAATAGCTTTTGATAAAAAATATGTTTGAATACCAAACATAAAAATTCCAACAATACTCCTAATCAACCCAAAAAACTTTGCACCTCTAAAACCCAAGGAAGATCTTAATAAAACAGCAAAAGGTAACCCAAATTTCTGAGAGGGTTTGCCAATTAAATTAGAAAATAAATAAACTAATAATGAGCCTAAAATAGTTCCAAAAAAAACAACAAAAGTGTTGAGACTATAAATTGTGTATAAAGAAGCAATTAATGAAAAGCCTATTATACTTTGTACATTAACACCCCAAAAACAAAAAATATCTTTCCAGTCCCAAGTTTTATAATTAGGATTTACTGTAATAAGGTCCCAGTTTGAGAGAGAATATTTAACTTTTGGTTGATTCATTCTTCAATAATAAACTAATTAATTATGATACAATATCTTTTTTTAATAGTTTAATAAATATTTTTATGTCTAATTTTTTTAAAAAAAACATTGGTTACTTTGCAATGTTTGGTGCTGTAATTGGATTTGGTTCAGGTCCACCTTTTGTAAAACTAGCACTACAAGAATTTTACGTTGTTGATTTATTAGCTTTAAGATTTGGGATAGCTTTTTTATTAATGCTCATATTTGCCTTAATTATGAGAGTTGATCTTTCTGTTAAAAAAATTGGACTTATTCCTTTTTTAATGGGGTTGTTAAATCCTTTTCTTGTAACACTTGGATTTCATATTGGGTTATTACTCACATCTCCAGTAAATGGGGTGGCAATTATAAGTACTATGCCAATTATGCAGCCATTTATAGCCAGAATTTTTTTAAAAGAAAAAATTGAAATTAAAGTTATTTTTGGAGCATTTATTACAATTATTGGAACTTATATTCTTTTATCCAGTCAAACTAATTCTGGTAATGGGAATTACCTTGGTGACTTTATAATATTTTCAGGAATGACATTGGCTTCAATTAACGAAGTCATTGGAAGAAAAAAAATGCAAACTAATGTTAATCAATTAGGTGTTAATACTTATCAATATTTTACAGGATTTATTTTATCTTTTTTAGTTTTGTTTATCATTTGGCCAAACTCAAGTTATAATTATACTTTTCATCTAAATTTATCACCCTCAACTTTGTCAGCAATTCTTTTAGCTTTTATTACATTTGGGGCATATTTATTTTATAACTTTGCTTTACGAAGAGTAAAGGTTGGGCGTATTAGCTTAATGTATCCATTAACTGGCCCTATCGGAGCAACAGCATCTTGGTTAGTGGTTGATGCGCCTATTACTGCAAAAGTTTTTATCTCTCTTGGAATTATTTTATTAGGAACAATAATTCCTTATATCAATCAGAAGTAGCAATTATGGAGACGGATACATTATACTGGGTAACCAAAGTGCAATTTGAGGAAAAATAATGATTAAAATTAAACCTATAACTTGAATAACCATAAACTGCATCATACCAAGGTAAATATCTTTAAGTTCCCACTCTGGCACAACACCTTTTAAAAAATATGCAGATAGAGCTACAGGTGGAGATAGCCAGGCGGTCTGTAAATTTACAGCCACCAGTATTGCAAACCAGGTTAGATTAAAATCTAACTCTTTAATCAATGGAACAAAAATTGGCAACACAATAAGAACTATTGGAACCCACTCTAAAGGCCAGCCTAATAAAAAAATTACTGCCATTAATATAGCTAAAACAACATATCTATTAACTTCAAGATTTAATAAAAATTCTGTTAATAGAGATGGTGTTCCAAGTTTAGAAAATACAGCCCCAAAAAAATTAGATGCTGCAACTAAAAACATTATCAATGCTGTAATCTCTAAAGTTTTAATCAAAGAATTTTTCAAAGTTTTTAAAGATAATTTTTTATATGCTAGTGCTAAAATAACTGATCCAACAGCTCCAATACCAGCACCCTCAGTGGGTGTTGCTAAACCAAATAATATACTCCCTAGAGCAAAAAATACTAATCCCGCAGGAGGTACTAAGCCTAAGAAGAATTCTATCCAAACTTTACCCATACTATCTGGTTGCATGTTTTTTGGTAAAATTGGACCAAGTTTTGGATCAAAATAACATCTAACGGTCGTGTAAAGAGCGTAAAGAACTGCCAACATTATTCCTGGAATTATTGCTGCAGCAAATAAATCTGTTACTGGGATTTCTAAAACAGGTCCCATTACCACCAACATAATGCTTGGCGGAATTAAAATTCCAAGAGTTCCTCCAGCACATATTAAACCTGCTGACAATCTAGTATCGTATCCAGATTTAATCATAGTTTTACCTGCCATAATTCCAAGAATTGTTACTGATGCTCCAACTATTCCCGTTGCAGCAGCAAAAATTGTAGACACAAACATGACAGCATAAAATAATGCACCTCTTGTTCTAGATAGCATTAACTGTATAGCTGAAAATAGTCTTTCCATAAGACCTGCAGATTCCATTAATATACCCATAAAAATAAAGAGTGGGACGGCAACCAGCGTACTTTCTGTCATAATCATATTGAACTGTAGGGTCATTAGATAAAAAACTAACTTTCCAAAACCCCAGTAACCAAAAACAAGACCTAAAAATATTAATGTGAATGAAATTGGAAAACCGATAAAGATTGCAAATAACATCACCCCTATCATTATTGCTCCGATTAGTTCTTGAGAAAAAATTTCCATTACGGCCATCTACCTTTCACGAACGCATAATATGTTTTAAACAATTCTGATATCCCTTGAATTAACAACAAAAAGGCTCCAATTGGCATGCAGATTTTTAATGGCCACATTACTGGCATCCAAGTGGTATCCATTGCTCTTTGAATTCTAACTTTTCCATCTAAGCATTCTGCTAGAATAGATTTCCCACAAATTGAGGTATAAGCATAATCAAAGCTTACCCAAAAAAAGACCATGAAGCCCGGAAAGAAGAATAACAAATATAAGAATAAATCTACTTTTGCTTGAGTTCTAACATTCCAATTTCTGTATAAAAAGTCAGCTCTTATATGAATGCCTTTTGATAACGCGTAACCAGCACCCAGCATAAAAAATGCTCCTGCAATCATTCTAGTTATATCAAAAGCCCAAAGAGTTGGTCTGTTAAAAAAATGTCTACCAATAACTTCAAAAGTTATTGCAAAAATTAAAGGAATTACCATCCAGCAAACTATTTTACCAACTCTTAACATATTAAGGTCGATAAATTCTATAGTTTTTGCCATCCAAGGTACCATGTCCAAAGGCATTTTTAAACTAGTTCGACGTTCTGCTATTAATTCATCAGTAATATCTAAAGTTTCTTTAACACCAGCAGAATGAGATTTTTTTTTTACCATTTTATTGATTATTGAAAGCGATTAAATTTTTTTCGACTTAAAAAACGGGAACTTAAAAATATTAAGCCCCCGTTTTAAATTATCTATTTACTATTGCGTTTTTGCAAATGCATTTCCAATTGATGCATCAGATGTTTCCATTTGAGCAATAAAAGGTACTACAATTTTTGCATGAGCAGTCATGTGCTTATATACTTGTTCAAAGAACTTATTTTCTTTTGAGTTCTTTTCAATAGTAGCTTTAGCAGCGGCCATGTACTCAACAAAGTAATCAGCTGGAGTATCATGAAGTATAACACCATGCTTAGATGTTAATTCAATTAACGCTTTTCCATTTTCAACAGCTCTGTTAGTAATGTTTCTAGTTATCATCGCTTCAGAGGCAATTTCCATTGCATATTTCTCTTGCTCAGTTAACTTATTGTAAACATCTTTGTTGAAAATCATTTCTCCATTTACAACGTTTTGGTGTAAACCCTGAAGGTAATAATTTTTTAATACCTTTTGGAAACCAAATACTAAATCTGGTTTAGGACAACACCATTCAGCAGCATCGATTGTTCCTTTTTCAAGTGCTGGTAGAATATCTCCACCACCCATTGAAACTGATGCAACACCAATGTCTTTGTATGTTTGACCTGGAATTCCCGGAGGAGTTCTGAATCTGTATTTTCTGAAATCAGCCATACTGTTGATCGGCTCTTTAAACCAACCTAAAGCCTCAGGACCAGAAGATGCCATGATAAAACCTTTTACGTTCATACCCATTTCGTCCCATAGTTGATCGTATAAAGCTTTTCCACCGTTATCAAAATACCAAGCTAACCAAGATTTTGTACTTAAACCAATACCGCCACCTGCAACTGGTGAACCAAATAACATTGCAGCAGGGTGATAGTTAGACCAATAGTGAGTCCATGCAGCACCACCATCAACAAGACCCTTGTCAACAGCTTCTAATGTTTCTTTAACACCTACAACTTCACCAGCTCCTAGAAGTTCAAATTTCAACGAACCGCCAGTAAGGCCAGTAACTTTTTCAGCCCACATTCCTACGATTTGTGCGTCATAAGAAGTTTTTGGGAAAGTCATTTGTATTTTTAAAGTTTTAGCTGAAGCAGAAGCAATAATAGATACTGCAAAAACTAAACTTAAAATCAATGATGTGATTTTTTTCATTTTTATCCCTCTCGTTTATTTATTAAGTCTTAATAAGACCTGAAATTAACCCTATTGAAGACCAAAAGTAAATACATAATCACACTTTATGCAACCTAAGGTTTATTTGGATATTAGAATACTTTAGATAACTACAAATAATTAAAAAAATTTTATTTTTTTCCTTTGGGATCAAAAGGGTAATCCCAAGCATCACCACCAATCATTTTAGATATACCTGAATAGTCAGTATCACTATCACCCTCATCACAAAATTTTGAAAAAATTTCTAAAGCAGAATTGCCTAAAGGTATTGATGCTTCAACAGATTGTGCAGCATCCATGGCTAATCTTAAATCCTTCCTCATCATTGCCGCTGTAAAACCTGGGCGGTATTTATTATTTGAAGGAACTCCATCAGTAAGATTTGGTAAAGGGGTATAATTAGTCATAGCCCAATTGTTTCCTGAAGCTGCTTTTATTATTTCATGAACCTTTTTAATATCCATTTTTAATCTTTTAGCTAACATTAAAGATTCAGATGCTGCTATCATTGAAATTCCTAAAGACATATTATTACAAATTTTAACACCCACTCCGCTACCCTGCTCACCAGCATGTAAAATTTTTTGTCCCATAATATCAAATAAAGGTTTTGCTAATGCCACTGCCTCATCACTTCCACCTACTAAAAAATTTAATTTTCCAATTCTTGCTCCCATCACACCACCCGTAACTGGTGCATCTATCATTTTAATTCCAAGTTTTTTTGCTGCATTACCTAACTCCAAGGAAGTTTCAATATCAATTGTAGAACAATCTATTATCAAGCATTCTTTTGGAATTTTTTTTAATATTCCTTTGTCTCCTAAATAAAGTGATCGAACATGTTTGCCTTCTGGTAACATGGATATAACAGTACTGGCACCATCTAATAATTCATCAATTGTTGACACAACATTTAAACCTGACTCTTTTGCAATTTTTATTACCTCTGGTGAAACATCAAAAGCTTTTACCTCTTTACCAGCTTTAACCAATTGATCAGCCATAGGGTTTCCCATATTGCCAACACCTATAAATGCGATGTGATTAGTCATCTAAATTAGATTTCCCTCTATTAATTAAAACTGTTTTACTTTGTGTGAAGTGGTTAATCATGCTATCAAAAGCATATTCTTTACCTAAACCACTCATTTTAATTCCTCCATAAGAAACATTGGCCCTTGGAGCAACACACTGATTTACCTGAACAAAGCCAGCTTCAATCTCATCAACAAATTGTAAAGCTCTTGATAAATCTTTAGTCCATAAAACTGCTGATAAACCAAAAGGTGTGTCGTTAGCACTCTTCATAACTTCATCAAAACTCTTAAATGGAATTGCGCAAGCAACAGGTCCAAATACCTCTTCTTGACATACTGGAGATTCTACAGGAACGCCTGATAATAAGGTTGGTTCATAAAAGAACCCCTCTTTATAATCTCCTCCTTTAGGTTGATTGCCACCATGTAATATTTTTGCTGTTGATGTTTTTTTAGCAATGTCCATATAATGTAAGGTTCTTTTGAGTTGTTCATCAGATATTATTGCGCCAATATCAGATTTACTATCAAGTGCATTTCCCATCTTAAGTTTGCTCAACTTAGAAACCACACCTTCTAAAACTTTATCATAAATTTTTTCATGTATATAAACTCTTGATCCAGCAGTGCATGCTTGTCCTTGACGAGTATACCTCATACCATCGATTACGCCTGGTATTGCTATATCTAAGTCAGCATCACTCATTATAATATTTGGGTTTTTTCCACCTAATTCCAATGTAACTGGACATAATTTTGGAGCAGCCTTCAATGCAATAATTTTTCCAACAGAAAACGATCCTGTAAAAGTAACCTTTCTAACTTTAGGATGATCAATTAAAGGTTCACCACACTCTTCTCCATAACCAGAAATGACATTTAGAACTCCAGGAGGAAGTTCTTGTTGTAATATTTCACATAAAAGCAAAGCACAAAGTGGTGCTTGCTCAGCAGTTTTTAACACTACAGTATTTCCTGCTACAATAGCTGGTGCAATTTTTGCAACAGTTAAAAACAAAGGAGCGTTCCAAGGAATAATGGCGCAAACAACTCCAATTGGATCTTTAGTTGTATAATGAATTGTATTTGGAATATTTGGAGGATAATTTTCACCTTTAATTTCTCCTGCAAGTCCAGCAAACATATGAGTTAATTCAATTGATGCTGCTGTTTCGGGGATTGCTTGAGTTCTAAGAGCGTTACCGGTATCTAAAGCTAATAGTGTTTCAATTTCATTTTTTCTATCCTCTAATTTTCTAGCAGCAGCCGACATTATTTTACCACGTTCTCTCGCGGGTATTTTTTTCCACTTTTGAAATGCAGCCTCTGCTGAATCAACCGCTATATTTACATCAACCTTATTGCACTGTGGGGCTTCACCAATATTTTCACCTGTACTTGGATTTAATACGCTAATTTTAGCTTCAGCTTTAGGGGTTGACAATTTTCCATTGATTAAAATCTTATTAGATAATCTTTTTGCATTACCTAGTGCTAATTCTAAATTATTTCTAAAATCTTCACTCATTGATTGCTTATTTCGCCTTTTCTTGTTTTTGCAGCTAACCATCCACCGTCAATTTTTATCTCAGATCCATTTATAAAATCAGCATCATCGCTAGATAGAAAAACAGCTGCACCAGATATATCAGACGGCAAACCCCAACGTCCAACTATTGTTTCTTTTCCCCAAGCCTCTCCATTAGTGGGGTCTTCAGCAAATTTTTGATTGAAGGGCGTTGAAATTAATCCAGGACAAATAGTATTAACATTAATATTTTTCCCAGTTAAATCGACTGCTAAGGCTCTTGTTAAACCAAGTATACCAGATTTTGCGGCAACATAGGCTACTCTATCAGGTCTGCCCATAAAACTTGCAATTGATCCAAAATTAATAATTTTTCCTTTACCATTTTTTATCATATGAGGAATAACAGACTTACAACACAGATATGGTCCAGTTAAGTTTACCGATATCATGTCATCCCATTGTTGTTTTGTATGATCTAGAATATTGTTAATATGTCTTATACCAGCATTGTTAATAAGAATATCAATCTTACCAAATTTTTTAACAGCTTCATCAGCCATATTATTTGCGCTGTCTTCATTGGCAACATTTGTTTCTACAACGATTGCCTCCCCATTATTATCATTAATTTTTTTGGAAATTTTTTCACTATTTTCAATGTCCATATCAGCTATAACAATTTTTGCTCCCTCACTTGCTAGTCTTAAACAAATCTCTGCACCAATTCCTTTTCCACCACCTGTAATTATTGCTATTCTATCTTTTAGTTTCATTTAAATCCTATGGTAAAAAATTTTTTAATTCAATTTAGGATATTACTTTTTAAAATATTAATCAAAAGAATTAATAAATATAAAATTTTTGGTATTATAACTAAACTGGTATACTAAACATATCGTGGTAAATTAATTAGTTAAATGAGGAAGTATTAATAAAAAAATTTCACATATTTTTAAAAAAAATCATGAAAAAGTAATCGATTTATTAAATGATGAAATTAGATTTAAAAACTTACAAAGAAAAAACTTCTAGGGATAAAATTATATTACTTATGAGGGCCAAGTTTTTTATTTTCACTTTGCCAAGCTTTAATTCCACCTTTTAAAACTGAAATATTAGTAAAGCCCAAATCTTCAGAAAATGAATTAGCTAACATTGATGCAGTCTCTCCATCATGACTTATAAAAATCAGGTTAACATCTTGAGATTGAGCAGCAGCTAATGCTCTAATTTTATCCATTACATAAACTTGGAACTTGCCGTTTTTATCAAAAGCTGTTTCGGGGAATGAACCTTTAATAACTCCTGTTTTGTCCCACTCTTCTTCCGTTCTAATATCAAGTGCTACAGCATTATTTTTAATCATATCTATTAATTCATCTGAAGAAACTGATTTGTAACTAGGATCTAAAACATCAATTACTTCAAATTCAAATATCAGATCTGTATTTGGTGGTATAATGTCTCCTCCACCTTTTTTTCCATACGCTAATTCAGCTGGAATTTTAATTTTTCTTTTTGTACCCTTGGTAGTTCCTATTATTCCTTGTTCAAAACCAGGAATTACTTCTTTCATACCCATTTGCACTACTAAGGGTCTATCCTTACCAACATTAGTATCGAAAACTTTTCCATTTTCAAATAAGCCAGTGTACTCTAGTTGAACCCACGAATGTTGTATAATTTTTTTTCCTTTGCCAGGCTTGTCAGTGATTATTTCAATTTCAACAGATTGAACTTGAAATGATAAAGATAAAAAAATTGTAAATATAAATATTAATATTTTTTTCATTATTCAGTGATTGTTGAATTATCAGAAATAAATATAATTTTCTATATATTATTAGATTATTAATCAAAATTAATTTATAAAAATATATATGGATAATTTTGACTTCATCATTATTGGCGCAGGATCAGCTGGATGTGTTTTAGCAAATAGGTTATCTGAAAATCCAAACAATAAAGTGCTCTTGTTAGAGGCTGGTGGTAAAGATAATAATCCATGGATTCATATTCCAGTTGGATATTTTAAAACAATGCATAATCCTAACACAGATTGGTGTTATCGAACTGAACCAGATGAGAGTATGAATAATATTTCTATAAGATATCCAAGAGGAAAAACTTTGGGAGGAAGCTCTTCTATTAATGGGCTTTTGTATATAAGAGGACAACATAGAGATTATGATCTTTGGAGACAATCAGGAAATACTGGATGGGGATGGGACGATGTTTTGCCTTATTTTATTAAAGCTGAAAATCAAGAAAGAGGTAAAAGTGAGTTTCATGGTGTTAATGGACCATTATCTGTTTCTGATCAAAGAATACATCTTCCACTATTGGATGAATTTCAGAATGCTGCAGAAGAATTTGGCATACCAAAAACAAAAGATTTCAATACAGGTGATAATCATGGATGTGGATATTTCCAAGTAACACAAAAAGATGGTTTTAGATGTAGTACTTCTGTTGGATATTTAAATCCTATCAAGCACAGAAAGAACTTAAAGATTGTTACCAAAGCACATGTTAAAAAAATAAACTTTGAAAATAAAACAGCAAAAGAAGTGGAATTTTGGCGAGGTGATGAAATAAAAAAAGTAAGAGCTAATAGAGAAATTATTTTAACATCAGGAACTATTGGTTCACCTCAAATTTTACAAGTATCAGGAATTGGTAACCCTGAAAAGTTAAAAAAACTAGGTATTGATTTAATCCATAGTTTAAATGGAGTGGGTGAAAATCTACATGATCATTTAATGTTAAGACCTATTTATAAAATTAATGGAATTAAATCTCTTAACAAAAAAATTAACAGTTTATTTGGAAATTTAATGATTGGGTTAGAATATATATTTAAAAGAAGTGGTCCAATGACTATGGGTGCAAGTCAACTTTGTATGTTTGCCAAAAGTGATCCCTCTTTAGAACTTCCTGACCTACAGTGGCATGTTCAGCCAATGAGCATGGATACACTAGGTGCTACTAAAAATCATGATTTTCATGCATTCACCCCCACTGTTTCTAATATAAGGCCTACAAGTAGAGGTCATGTTAGTATTGCAGACAAAGACTCAAGGGTTTATGCAAAAATAAAACAAAATTATTTATCAACTGATCATGATAGAATGGTAGCTGCAAGAGGCCTTAAATTGACAAGAAAAATTATATTAGAATCTGAAACTTTTAAGAAATATACACCTGAAGAATATAGACCTGGAATAAGTATTAATGATGATGAAGAGTTAGTTAAAGAAGCATCTAATTATGCCCAAACTATATTCCACCCTGTCGGAACATGTAAAATGGGACAAGATGATATGGCTGTAGTTGATGAAAAATTAAAAGTTAAAGGTATTAAAAACCTTAGAGTAATAGATGCATCTATCATGCCAAATATAACCTCTGGTAACACTAATGCACCAACAATAATGATTGCTGAAAAAGGTGCGGATATGATACTAGAACATTAATGTTTGCAGAATTAATTACACCAGAACAATTAACAATTTTAGGTCAGATCATTTTTATCGATTTAGTACTTGCAGGAGACAATGCAATTATTATTGGCATGGTTGCATCAAAATTTCCAGTAGAACAAAGAAAAAAAGTAATTTTTTGGGGTATAGGTGGTGCTGTAATTTTAAGAATTATCCTAACCATGTTAACTGCTTACCTGCTGCAAATTACAGGTCTAAGATTAATTGGTGGATTACTACTCCTTTATATAATCTACAAACTTTATACTGATGTCATCAAAGGTAACTCTGACGAGGATGATATAAATGTAGACAATTCTAGTTTTATGAAAGCTATATGGACAGTTCTACTTGCTGATTTTACAATGAGTTTAGATAATGTGTTGGGTGTGGCTGGTGCTGCAGGAGACCATTATGTTCTACTAATTTTTGGATTAGCTTTATCAATCGTATTGATGGCTACAGCAGCAAACTTGATATCAAGATGGATTAAAGAGTATAAATGGATAGCTTGGGCTGGATTAATTGCAATTTTAGTAGTTGCTGTAGAGTTGATTTATACAGATATTAAAATATTGTTTCTTTAATGTATTTACAAAAAATTAATTTAAAAAATAGATATGCACTTGTGACAGGTGCTGGCAAAGGTTTGGGTAGAGCTTGCTCTATTGCTTTAGCAGAAGCTGGTGCAACTGTCATTGCTTTAAGTAGAACTTCAGCTGATTTAGATAAATTAGAAAAAGAGATAAAAAAAATAAAAGGTAAAATTATTAAAGTTCATTGTGATGTAATGAATTACGACGATTTAAAACAAAAAATAGAAAAAATAAAAATTATTGATGTACTTGTGAATAATGCAGGTACTAATATTCCAGAACCTTTTGAAAACATAAAACAAAAAAGTATGAACTACTTGGTAGATTTAAATCTTAAAGCGGCATTTAATGTTGCTCAACTTGTAGTAAAAAAAATGCTTAAAAATAAAAAAAGACCTGGATCAATCATCAATATATCTTCGCAATTAGGCCATGTTGGCATGAGTGGTAGAAATGTATATAATATGACTAAATTTGGCATTGAAGGATTAACTAAAGGTATGGGTGTAGAGTTAGCAAAGAAAAATATTAGGGTTAATTCAGTTGCACCAACATTTGTTGCAACACCAATGGTTAAAAACTTTTTTAAGAATAAAAAGTTTAAAAAACTAGCTTTAGGTAATATTCCAATGGGAAAACTTGCGTCTGAGAGCGATGTAGCTACATCAGTTTGCTTCTTAGCATCTTCAGCCTCATCAATGATTACAGGAACATCAATAATAATAGATGGTGGATGGACAGCTCAATAATTTATAGATTTCTTTTTGTATTTTTAATTTTTACCTCAACACCACTACAAGCTATTGAGTTTCAAGGAAAATTTATTCAAGGTCACTTTATTCTTGGTAAAACAAATCCAAAGGCAAAAATTATTGTAGGTAAAAAAGAAGTAAAAATATCTAAAGATGGTTTTTTTGTTTTTGGAATTGATAGAGATAGAAAGTTTGATTTAACTTTTACTAAAATATTAGATGAAAAAAAAATAATAATCACAAAAACAGTTTTAAAAAGAAAATATAATATTCAAAGAATTGATGGTCTTGAGGAAAGTAAGGTGACCCCTCCTGAGTCTGTTTACAAAAGAATTAAAAAAGAAAACAATGCAATCGGTGAAGCAAGAGCCATAAATTCTAATTTAAATTTCTTTAAAGATAAATTTATAATGCCAGTTGAAGGAATTATTAGTGGTGTTTATGGTAGTCAAAGAATTTTAAATGGTAAACCAAAATGGCCTCACTACGGCATTGATATAGCAGCAAAACAAGGAACTATGATAAAATCCTCTGGAGCTGGAGTTGTTACAATGGCAGAAGATGATTTGTATTATACAGGTGGAACGATCATCATGGATCATGGTCATGGTATTTCTACAATATATTCTCACCTTGAAAATATTTTAGTCTCCGTTGGAGACAAAATTAATCAAGGAGATATTATAGGAACTGTCGGTTCTACCGGTAGGTCCACTGGACCTCATTTAGATTTTAGAGTTAATTGGTTTCAAACAAGGCTTGATCCAATGTCGGTATTGAAATAAAAAAGTCGCATGAATAAAATTTTAAAAAATAAAATAGCAGACAGGCTTGTAAACGCATTTTTAAAAAATAAGATAATTTCACCACTACCTCAAAAAATTACAAAAAAACTTACTGATGCTGATGAATTCAGAAAGTTATGTGAAAGTAAAATTAAAGAACCTATTATTGGGTTTAAAGCGGGTGGTACAGGAATTCCTGTAATGAAAAAATTAAAAGAAAAAGAACCTTTTTACGCATCTATTTACAAAAGAAATTTTCTAAAAAGTGGAAAAAAAGTTAAAATTAACAAATCTACTTTAGGTATAGAGCTAGAAGTTTGTTATTTGATTAAGAAAAATTTCTTTCTATCAAAGGGAGCAATAACTATGAAAAATATTTCAAAATATATTTCTCATATGGCGCCATGCATTGAAGTTGTGGGTTATAGACAAAAGAAAAAAGGTGTTACGTCTTTTGGTGATTTATCCAGTGATTTTGGTGCAAATGTAAAATTTTTAATCGGACAAAAAAAAAAGTATAAAAAAATAAATATAGGTAACCTAAAAACAGTTATTTCAAATAAAAAAGTAAATCAGACTGTCTCAGGAAATACTGGAGCTGTTTATATAAGCCCTCTAAATTCACTTCGTTTTGTACTAAACAAAGTTAAAAAAGATAAAGTAAACCTTGAGAAGGATTTTTACGTATTTACTGGCTCAACGGTTGGTGTTGTTCCAATTCTTGGTAAAGGATTGTATGCGGGTAAAATTGATAAGCTAGGTTCAGCAAAAGCTATCATCCATTAATGGGATTGCATTTTACAGTAGAAGAATTTTCTAAAAGAAAACAAGACGTTCTAAAATCAATGAAAGAGCAAAATTTAGATGCTCTTTTAATGTTCAGGCAAGAGTCTATGTATTGGCTTACAGGATACGATACTTTTGGATATGTTTTTTTTCAAACTCTTATCTTGGATCAAAAAGGTAATGTTGTTCTTTTAACTCGTGCCCCTGATTTAAGACAAGCGCAAAACACATCTAATATTGAAGATATTAGAATTTGGGTTGATAAAGATGGAATAAATCCAGCTGATGATCTTAAGCAAATATTAAATGAACTTGACTTAAAAGATAAAAATATTGGTATCGAATACGAAGCATACGGTATGACCGGACGTAACGCTTTAAGATTAAATAAATCTTTAGAGAATTATTGCAGTGTTGAAGATCAATCAGAACTCATAACAAAATTAAGAGTAATTAAATCAAATGAAGAATTGGTTTATGTTAAAAAAGCTGCAGAACTAGGAGATAGAGCTCTTGATGAAGCTTGGAAATACACAAAAGCAGGAGCAAGTGAAGCAAAAATTTTAGCAGAAATGCAAAGAGCAGTTCTTGAAGGTGGTGGTGATTATCCTGCTAATGAATATATCATTGGTTCAGGCGATAATGCTTTACTCTGTAGATATCAGTCAGAAAAAAGAAATTTGTCTGATACAGATCAATTAAGTTTGGAGTGGGCTGGAACTTATAAACATTATCATTCTGCAATGTTTAGAACTATTCCTATTGGAAAAGCAGATCCTAAACACAAAAAAATGCATGAAGCTTGTGTTGAAGCATTAACAAATTGTGTAAAAACTTTAGTTTCAGGTAAAACAGCAGGAGATGTATTTGATACTCACGCTAAAACTTTTGATGATTTAGGTTTTAATAAAGCAAGAATGAATGCTTGTGGTTATTCTTTAGGTTCTACTTTCTCACCTAATTGGATGGACTGGCCAATGCTATACACTGGTAATCCTTATGTAATAACTCCTGGTAATGTCTTCTTCATGCACATGATATTGATGGATTCAGACAGTAATTTAGCCATGAATTTAGGGGAAACCTATTTAGTTACTGAGAATGGTAACGAGAGATTAGGGAAGCAAAAGCTAGATTTAGTCTGCTTATAGAAGTCTAGTTTCTAGTTAGTTTTTAGTCATCCTATAAAATACTATAACCCAGAACCTAGATCCCTAAAAGTTTTTTCATTCTGCTTTTATTAACTCCATAATATAACAAGCTTCAACTTTAGATAATGTTTCTGTACGGCAACCAACATAATCTTTGCCTTTTTACATAACAGCAAGTTCAATATAGTTGCAAATTTACCTAATGGATCAGTTGTAGACCTGATTTTCAAAAAGATCTCGGTATGGTGCCAGTTAAAAATTAAGAACTTATTTTTTAAACCATTTATTATTTACTTTTGCTCTAAAAAAAAGCCAGTAACCGCAATACAATAATATGGGTAATGCAATTATCATGATGATAATTGGAAATGTACCTTCAGCAAAAGATATGTAATAGAGTATACATATGCAAATAAAACTAAATTTTGCTCTAAATAAATTAGTAGGAGAAATGTTTCTACCCCTGTAATTTTTATGATCTTTTTTAACATTTTCCCATGTTAAAGGAGTGCCAATTTTAAGACCTGTTGCTCCAACACGTTTATCGTATTTAATTCTTAGCCAACATAAAGAACATATAAAAATAATAATTCCTAATATTTTTAAATAAGAATAAATTATTTCTTTAAATAAAAAATTATTATTCATTTTAAAATAAATAATTATGCCAAGAATTGTTAAAAAGGTAATTATAATTTTACTCAAACTTACATTCATGATCGTTTTATTGTGCATCCTTAAAACTGAGAGGAAGCAAATAATGCCCATGAGAATTAATACAATAATTTTCATTTACTAAACTAATAATAACGAAGATCTATAGTAACAAAAATTTTAAATTTATCGGTAGAAAGATTATTTATCTTTATATTTTATTTCTTTTGCAGTCCCTTTAAGTGATAAATATTCATTTTTACTAATTTCTATTACTTCATGCTGTCCAGGGAACAAAAGTTTTCCCATCTTAAATTTAATTTTAAAATAATGTTCATCATCGGTAAATTCAAATTTTGATTTAAATTTCTTAGCACCACCAAGTCCTGTTACTGGAACACCAATACTTAACCCTACTTTAGTCGTTATCTTCTGTTTTCCAGTTTTAGTGTTAGCGACCGCATAATTATTAGTCCAAACTTTTCCGATATATTTTTTACCTATATAGAGTTTAACACCTTGGCCAACTGTCTTGATATCACTCGATCTTACAAAATAAGCAGTGGACTCTCCTGCGTGAGAAAAATTAAATGTTAAAAGGTTTGAAAGTATAAAAAGGATTATTAGTGTAAGTTTTTTAATCATATTCTATGGTTTATACAGTTGGTAATATTAGTCAAATGAATAAAAATTAACTGTTATCAATTAAATTATCCATAAGAATATCAAATTCCCTATATGGTTTAACTTTATTATAAAGAGGTTTTAAATATTTGGTAAAATTTTTCCATCTTGCTAATGATGATTTGTAAATTGGTTTTCTTACTTGCATCATGCTGGCAGTTTTAACATTTCTTTTATTATCATAGAATTTTAAACAATTTGGATCCCAATCTAAACCTATAAAACTTGTAAGACGTCGAGCTTCTTTTTCTGTATCATCAATCATTTCTTCATATTTGATATGACAAATAAAATCACTTGGTAAAACTTTTTTCCAATGCTCCATTATGGTGTGATAATCTTTATAATAATTTCCAATATTTTCTTGGCTATAAGTAAATCGCATGTCGTCTTTAAATAACTTTGTAAAATTAGAAAAACACGAGTCCATTGGATCTCTCATAGAATGGATTATTTTAGCATTGGGAAATGCTAGATAAATTAAGCCAATATTAAAAAAATTTCCAGGCATTTTATCGCTGATATATTTACTATTAGGAGACAATTCCCAAACTTTATTTAAATAATCATTACCAACTTCTTCAAAAAAACTTTTTTTAGCTTTACCAATAAAATCTAGACTTTGTTCATTGCTTAATTTTTTAACATTACTCTCTAAACTCTCTGATAGGTCTTTAAGCTCACCAGCTCCATAAATATTTTGGTGGCTATCTAATATTTGCTCAATTAAAGATGTTCCTGATCTTGGCATACCAACAATAAATATTGGGGTTCTATTATTATTAACTTCATTATCTAATTTAAGTTTATTGATAAAATTAATATTAAAAATCTCTATGGTTTTAGATACTATTTCATCATTTTTTTTTTGATTATATGGAGTTAATTTACTTTGTAATTGATTGCCAAGATTATATTGATTAAATGCATTATCATATTCACCAACATCATCTAAAGCTTTGCCATATGCAAAATGATATCTTGTTGCTTCAAATGCATTAAATTGTTTTTTATGTTGTGGCACTTCTTGAAGTAAACGAAAATGTGGGTCCTCTTTTGTATATTTCTTTAAAGCTGAAAGATTAAAATGTGCTTCAAAAAAATGAGGATGAACATCGATTGCTTTATTGAAGATTTTTATAGCTTCATCTGCTTTATTAAATTGAGTGTTTGTGGTTGCTAAATTATTTAATGCTTCAAGGTGATTAGTATTTAGATCTACAGCTTTTTGATAGGCCTCATGTGCTAATTGTAATTTATCTAATTTTTCAAATGATGAACCTAGATTATTCCAAGCAAAACCATGTTTAGGGTTAATTTCTATTGCTTTTTCAAAATGCATAATTGCTTTATCAAAATCCTCTTTATCAAAATAAGCTAATCCTAAATTGTAATTAGTATTATCTAGATCTGAATTAAGCTTAACTGCTTCTAAATTAAATTTTACTGCTTGATCTAATATCCCTACCCGACGATACATTTCACCTAAGTCTGAATTATAATTTGCATTTTTAGGATCTAATCTTACTGACTGAAGAAATTTCTCTATTGCTAATTTAGGTTGGTTTTGTGCTATGAGCGCGATACCAAATTCATGATACAGTTCAGAATTATCTGGAAATTGTAATACAAGATTTTGATAAATTTCATTAGCTTCTTGAAATTTTTGATTATTTAATAATTTTGAGGCATGGGTAAGAACCCTTGATAACTCTTTGTCCATTAATGAGATAATAAAGATATTATCTAAAACGGCAACGTATAACTAACATGAACAGTAGTTGCATCATCTTTTCTATAACGTAATTCTTGATACAATCCTTTAACTCCAATTTTTTGTCCACCAGCCAAGTTAAAATCAGCTCCAATAGATGCCATTTGTCTTTTAGAATTTTTAGGGTCAGAACTTATTGCTGATGCATTAAATGCGGATAAACCAACTACTCTTCCCTGCAAC
>JACLAB010015543.1_pt1 | contig 22621 bp, 12 predicted proteins | sample 8027921 | NCBI WGS metagenome assembly JACLAB01 (sample SAMN15725117, study PRJNA655200) | protist metagenome | isolation source: fluorescence activated cell sorting (FACS) single amplified genomes of... | place: USA: West Boothbay Harbor, Gulf of Maine | collected 2000-07-19
CCGCCAGCGCGCCGGGCATCGCGTGCGCGGGCGCGCGCGCGCCCTGCGCCGCCCCGGGCGGCGGTGGCGGCACGTTCTGCATGTCGACGCGAGCGAGGCGCGGCGTTGAGTGGCGCGCGAATGCGTCGTCCATAGGTCATTGGAGCTGTATCATAGTGTACAAAACGGACGCCCATGGCATTTTGAATCGCATCATTCAAACGCCGCGAGCTGTCGACAGAGGTTGACGACGAGTACGACGACGACGACGACGACGACGACTGTCGGTGTTTGTAGTGGTGCGACGACGACGAGTACGATAACGACGAGGACGACGCGCGCGCTCGCACGACACGTGACGCGCGCGTTGGTGAGTGGGAGCCAACCGCATCCGCTGCAGCCGCATCATCGACATCGATTGGTGCGCGCGCGTTGGGGCGAGAGTTTTACGCGCACGAAAGGGTTTACGACGACGACGACGACGACGGCGACGGCGATGATGAGCGGTGGTGGGTTTCAAGTCGTCGTCGCGGCGACCGCGGAGGGCGGGATTGGGAAGGAGAATGCGTTGCCGTGGCGGTTGTCCAAGGATATGGCGTATTTTAAACAATTGACGAGCGAAACGCGCGAGGGCGATGGGGTGAACGCGGTGATCATGGGTCGCAAGACGTGGGAATCGATTCCGGGGAAGTTTCGACCGTTGCCGGGGCGATTGAATATCGTGCTTTCGCGCGGTGGGACTCTCGTGGAGGCGAACGACGAGAACGCCGGGCAGGGAAGTCAGACGTTGCCGGAGGGCGTGCTGGTGCGCAAGTCGATTGATGACGCGTTAAGTGCGATTGCGTCGAGCGAGGTGAAGGTTGAAAAAGCATTTGTTATTGGTGGTGCGCAAATCTACGAGGAGGCGTTGAAGAGCGATAAGTGCGAAGCGGTGCACTTGACTGAAATTGAAGGCGAGTTTGAATGCGACGCCTTCATCCCGAAGATCGATACCACAAAGTTTAAGCTTTATGCGTCGTCCAAGCCGATTACGGAAAAGAATGCTCGGTATCAATTTCTTACGTACGTCGCCGCCGACGCGGAATCGGGCAAGTTCCGCCCGAAAGCCGATGAGCTCTTGCCCGCCGGGTGCTCGACTAAGCACGAAGAGTTGCAATATTTGGAAATGATTCGCGAAATCATCGACCAGGGCGCGGTGAAGGGTGACCGTACTGGTACGGGCACGATTTCTACGTTCGGTAACCAAATGCGCTTCGATCTTCGTCGCTCGTTTCCGCTTCTCACGACGAAGCGTGTGTTCTGGCGCGGTGTCGCGGAGGAACTGTTGTGGTTCGTCGCCGGCGAAACAAACGCCAACAAGTTGGCGGAAAAGAAAATCAATATTTGGGAAGGCAACGGAAGTCGAGAATACTTGGATTCGATTGGCTTGACTCAGCGCGAAGTTGGGGATTTAGGTCCAGTTTACGGTTTCCAATGGAGACACTTTGGAGCCGAGTACACCGACATGCACGCCGACTATCAAGGCAAGGGTGTCGATCAACTCGCAGAAGTGATCCATAAGATTAAGAACAACCCCACGGACCGTCGTATTTTGCTCACCGCTTGGAACCCCGCGGCGTTGAAAGAAATGGCTTTGCCGCCGTGCCACATGTTTTGCCAGTTCTACGTCGCGAACGGCGAATTGAGCTGCCAAATGTACCAGCGTTCGTGCGACATGGGTCTCGGCGTCCCTTTCAACATTGCGTCGTATTCTCTCTTGACGTGCATGATTGCCCAAGTGTGCGACTTGAAGCCCGGTGATTTCGTGCACGTGTGTGGTGACACGCACGTGTACTCCAACCACGTCGAGCCGCTCGAGAAGCAACTCGTGTGCGAGCCGCGTCCGTTTCCAATTTTGAAAATCAACCCCGACAAGAAGGATATCGACTCCTTTACGTTTGAAGACTTTGAAATCATCGGCTACGACCCTCATCCGAAGATTGAGATGAAAATGGCTGTTTAATACTCCCGTCTTTCATCAAATACGATAAATACACAAACAAATATGGCATGTAATTATGATATCGTCTCCTTTTGACTTCATCTTCATCTTATTTTCTCGACTGCCCGCGGTCGCATTCTTCTGCCGCACTCCTCGCCACGTCTGCGCGTCGCCGCCCATGTTCGCCCACGCTCGGCGATTACTCGATGTCGTCGATGACGTGCTGCTGCAGCGCTACCACTGTCGCGCGCTTCCGTCTCGGGCCGACAACATCATCCACGGCGACTTGACTGGTAAGACGATAATCGTCACCGGGTCGACGAGTGGAATCGGTATCACCACCGCGCGCGCGCTCGCCATGCGCGGTGCGCGCGTGATTTTAGCATGTCGGACGTTGTTCAAGGCGCACGATCTCGTCGATGAGTGGACGGCGCAGTGCGTGGCGTTTGGGAAGAAAAAGCCAGACTGTCGAGTGATGGCGTTGGATTTGGGTGAGCTGGCGAGCGTGCGCGCGTTTGCTGCAGAATTTATATCGAGCGAAGCGCGATTGGACGTGATAATTAATAATGCTGGGATATTTGACATGTCTGGTGCGTATGTGAGGAGCAAAGATGGACGTGAGCAGCATTTACAGTCGAATTTCTTGGCGCCGGCGTTGCTGTCGCTACTCTTGTTGAAGAAGATGTCGGCGAGCGGCGCGGAGACTGGCGATGCTCGCGTGGTTTTCGTGAGTAGTAAACTGCATGAGTTGTGCCCTGGATTAGATTTAGACGATATGGACTTCAGTTCACGCGCGTATGGTTCTCAGGCGGCGTATGCTTCGAGTAAACTCGCGGAAGTGTTGTTCGTGCGTGCGCTCGATAAGCGTGTACGAAGCAAGGGTGTGCGAGCGTTGGCGTTACATCCGGGTAACATCGTCACGGGTGTCGTTCGAACGCTACCCAAAATCATACAGTTTGCGTATCGAGTCATTATGGGGCGTATTTTGCTCACGCCTGAACAAGGAGCGAGATGTTCTTTGTATTGCGCCACGCGGGCAGAAGCCGTGGCGTCTGACGCTGTTGGGCCTTACTTTACCTCTGATTGCTTGGAGAAACTACCGAGCGCGTTCGCGCTCGACGACGCCGCGTCGGAAAAGCTTTGGAGCTGGACGTTGAGTGAATTAAGAATTCATGATGATATATAATGTAATACAGACGCCTTATTCTAGCTAAATTTCTAAAGTCCACTGGCGTAGCTATGGTCTCCGGTGGAATGGAAACTCTTCTGACTAGCGCTTGATTCGCCTGCGAACGAACGACTGTGACTTTGACTTCGTTCTTCCTCGCTGCGCTCCCACTGGGAGAGCATCGAGCGCCACTTGCTTGTCGATTTACTCTGCGGCGAGAACGGGTCAGCCGCGCTCGACGACGTCGTGCGTGCGCCGATGCCGTCGCTCGGGAAAGAAAACAAACTTGACGAATCCCACCCTGCGGCGCCGGACTTGGCATCCGCGTTGCTCCACATGCTGAATTCCCGTAAACTTTCGGGCCTAGAACGCGGTACAACGCTCGGTGGCGGTGATAAATCAAGCTTGTTGCCAATAATGTCGGTGGAAAACATCGACGTGTACGTATCGGCTTGACTGTAAATGGGCGAGTCCACGGACGTGCCGAACTGCGGCGAAGACGGTTCAATAGAAGTCACCGAACGGGGAGCCATTGCACTGAGCTGACTCGAATCCTTTGACATCGAATGACGGCGATGTATCAGCACGCGCGGTTGCGGCATCGCCATATTCGTCTCTCGCTTTTGCGCCGGAGAAGTTTCGTTCTCGGCTTTCGGAGACTTGTTTGTCTCCTTCGACGGCCGATTCGACCTTTTTTTCGATTCTCGAGCTGTTTTGATTCGCAATTTTGACTTCTTACCGGAAAGCTCATCTATAGGCTTGGTTTGCGCGACGTCGTCAAGCTTCGACGCGTCAGCCGTGGCGGGGGATTCAGCGGCGGTGACGTGATGACCGCGCTTCAAATCCTCAATGGCTGAATCGTCGCTGCGCGGGCGCGGCGACTCGGCGTCCTCTGAATGTGTGTTGTCCTCCACAGGGGACTGAGGTTCTTGCATAAGCTTCTCCTCGTCCAAAGCGTCTTGAAATACGACGCTGCTGTCATGAAATGCGTCGTTGTTGCTTTCTTTCGGACTCTCGTCGTTATCAACGATGCTCGCTTTGACAATGGTCGGCACCTTGACACCATCAACAGATTTCGGACGCGTTGCGATGGATGTCAACACGGCAACGGTGCATCCAACGACGATACGGAGTAGGATGGGCACTCCGGACTCTGGTTCGTCCTCCAAAACAATCGCCCCAGAATCGGCTCGAAGTTCGACACATTCCAAAAGCGTGGCATCATTCTTGACGCATAACGACGCCGTATATGAGCGCATGCGCTTTTTAGGTTCAAAAACAACGGTGGCAATGTCGAGCTTTTGTTCGGGACGTAAACACGTGCCTCTTTGCTCGACGTGGTGCTCGAGCTCAAAGCCCGGATCAGTGGTCGTCGCGAGAGCGTCTTCGCCAACGCTCGAAAACACTTTCGCGGCTCGAATACTCGATTGTAAGAGCGACTCGTCCATCACTTTCTGCTTGCGGGATCTGCGTGTCGGTCTAGAGTACGACGTGATGGGCAATACACGTATGCATAATGCACGTGTTGTCGATGGGTTCACGATACTCACCACCGTGACCGCACTGTCGGACATTTCCACCACGTTTCCATCCTTACCGTGGATCACGATGCCTTCCGTGGGATTGACGTGCAAGAAATTTGGATAAGTAATTCGCGCTCGAATGTCTACGGTCTGATGCCCAACGTTTGCTTCGGACGAATACTTTAGCGTCCCGGTGGCCGTGAGTGCATCGTCCTCCTTTAATCGCTTCAAAGACTTTGCGAGCTTCTCCAGGCGCTGCACGTCATATTTATTGATGGAGCGTTCGTGCGGGTCTTCTTCATCACGTTCCACAGTTTGAGATTTTGAGCTCCAACGGGATCGTTTCGATCGTTTACCAAAGTGTGACAGCTCATTTCGTTGCCGAGAAGTGTCGAATAATACCGAGCCAAGCGACGTAGACGCCCCAGCTGCGGCAACTATGTCGCCGTCACTGTCTAAGTCTAGAAATTCTGAGCTTGTATCCAGAAATCCTTTGACAGTGACCGGAACGGTGTGCGTACTGTGCACCATGACCTCTTGTTTCACGACGTCGTCGTTGTCTCCTTGTTCTAAAAGCTGCGTAAAAGGTACATTTATCTCTACACTCCCATCGTCTTCGCTGATTACTTTACCAGTCGTGGGTACCACTTGTATGGGCACCATCGTCTCCACGCCAAGACTCGTCTTGAAACTGAGTTCACCATCCTGTTCGTTAAGAGATTCGGATGAGTACGTCACCGCTGTGAGCTGAACTTTTAGCGTATCTCCCGGTTCAATCACTGCATTCAGTACTTGCGTGCAAACGTGCCCAGATCGCTCGATGCAATCACCCATGTTATACTCTTTGTCATTTGCAGAGCCGTCGTAGATGTTGGTTTGCAACGAGTACGTGGTGCCTTGCACGATTCGCGGACCTTTGATGCCCATCGTATAAAGCTCCATAGCTACCGGATTGTGATTTGTAAATGTTGCTTCTACGGTGCGTTTCATCCCCACACCAACGACGCCAAAGTCAATCTTACTATCAGTCGACAGTTCGCCACTGTACACTACAAGAGGAATTGCCGTTCCCGTCTTGGACGCGTTGTGGAAAATAGTCAACGGCGTCGTCATCGCGGCGAGATACATTCGCGGTTTGAAATCTACTTCAATTTCAACAGTACCTCCAGCGGGGACAATCGTATCCACTACGCCTCGAACCATACTGAATGGAAAGTGTGCTTGCGTCAAATCTTTTGGAGGAAAGTTCCACGCGAGCAGCGACAACGGCTGCGAGTATGTATTTTTCAGAGAGAACTTGTGCGTAGTTGCCCATCTATCATCACTCACTTTTTCGCCAAACGGACCGGGTGGTGCTTGAAACACAAATGTATCGGCGTCGTACTCCAAATCTCCGTGATTCACTGTAGATGAGTACGGTACACGTAACACGGACCGCGTGCTGTTCGCTTGCAGACGAATGACGCCCGAATGATATCCCTCCATGCCTCCGGTCCTCGTTATTCGTGCCACGCGCACTGACTTCAATGGCGGGACTATTGTTCCCGTACTAAACTTAATGCTAACGTCTCGATCGGGTTTTTCGAGTTGCATCGAACTAATTTCAATTGCAGTCTTGCGCGCGTTGAAGACGTGCAAGTACCTCGTGCGCTTGTCTTTGAAGCTCTTCAAATCATCAAACTTCAAATGCCTTTCAACCACGTGCACGCGATCACGCGTTGGCCTAAACTTGAACGGCACAAACGTCAGCCCAATCTCCGAAGAAATATTCAGCGCTACATATCCGGAAACTATGCACATTTCAGTCGGCATTTTAGCGCGACGAGCGCAATCCTCTTTGCGAATTGTGGCTCTCAAGCGCGCCACTGCTGCTCGTTCTCCAGGAAGTAACCGCAGCTTCGCCAACGGTACTGTGTTCTTGCTATAGTTCAGATGATCTGCAGCCATTTTACTAAATTGACTCGCGTCATTTATCGGAATAATACTCGGCGCTAGAGTCACCTCTGGAACCGTCGTCCAAATTTCAGAAATTGAAAGCGCCTGCGCGAGCGGATTAAACATCACCAAATCATACTCCAAAGGCACCTCAAACGGTACTTCCTCATCCAGCGCACTCAGCTCGTACGCGTTTCTATACACCGGCACGGACGTTCGCAACACGAGCGGACCCGAAGACGTATTAAATATAATCGCGTGCAACATGAGCCCGATGAGCATCGGCGTGTATCGCAACTCGTACGCGCGTTCGCCTCCCTTCTCAATCACCTCTCCGAACACAAAATCATGCGCTCGCCATTCCGCCGTGCCCGAACTCACGCCTAGCATCTCTACATCCACTCCACCGGTATTCTTCACCGTCACCGTGAATCGATGCTCTCGAAACGCCGCCGAGCCCTGCACGTGGATCACCTCTGGGCTCACGCGCGCACACGCCTTGGCTCCATCCTCTGCAACCTTACACGAGCTCCAAGGCTCGGCGAGATCGATGTCAAGCTTCAAAGCTTCACCATGACCCTCAGCGCGCGCGCTCGCACGCGTCACGAACGCGATGGCGATGCATACGCAGAGCCAACGCGCGCGTGACGAACGACTGACGCGCATGCAACAACCACGACGCATTCGCACGCTTCACGCGCGCGTAATCGTCGTCGCGCGCGCGGCGACGATCGCGATGACGCCGCCGGACGGTTCGTGCGCTATGCGTCGCGCGCGTGCTCGCCGTCGCCGCGCGCGGTCGTCGCTGCGCGAAAAGATTCGGCGCGCTCGAAGCAGCGCACTCTGACGCCATTGCGCGCCCGGAACGCAGTTTTCGCGCGCGCCATGGTGTGCACGCGCTGCGAGCAGCAGATGCGCGCGTCGAATAAGACGTCAGCGTTGATCACGAGCGCGCCCATACGGCGGCGCGACTTGGTGCTCGGCGCCGTCGACGCGCTGGTCGATCGAAGGCCAATTAATGAAAACAAAGCTTTGGCGGCGAAACGGCGCGGGCCGTACGGCGTCGGTGGGCGCGATGGCGCCGCGGGCGCGGCGGGGACAAAGTGCAAGGTGTGTATGTGCTCCTTGCACGGTGGGAACATGTATTGTAATCCGTGCGCGCACAGCAAAGGGGTGTGCGCGCGGTGTGGCGTGGTCATTATGGATACGTCCATGTACAACGGCCACGATACAGCGTCGACGGACGAGAAGGCGGCACTTTCGGCGAGGGTGGCGGCCGCACCTGGAGTGAAAGATAGGCGTGATGTGTGCACGGAGGATTTAGAAGCAAAGCCACAGGAGGATGTTGGCAAGAAGAAGGTTGCGTCGAAAAAAGCAGCGGCGGCTGCGGAGACATCGGCGCCAGTCGAGGCGGCGCCGACGCCGCTCGCTGGGCCTACGAGTGCGGCTGATGTCGCGCGAGAGATGGGCCAGGCGGCGAATGGTGGTGCGGTGAGTGGTTGGAGGTTTGACAAGGCGAGTGGGTACTTTTACGACGTCGCCGCGCAGGTATATTACGACCAAAAGACGGGTGGATATTTTGATTGTAAGACACAAACGTGGACGATGCCAGAAGCTAAAACAAAGGCCGAAATGCAAACTGGACGCGCGACGGGAACCTTCAAAGAGGGCACGCGAAAGCCCGATAGGTTTGGATTGTGAGCGCTTCGTAGCTAGCAATAGTGTAGAATAAATTAGCGATTTTGATTTCACTCGTTTGACAAAGTTTTTCTATCTTCTATTGGGGTTGCGATCAAATCGACATTGACATTAATTACCACTGACGTTGAGCATCAACCACTCCACGGATTCTTCCATGTCTCCATCGCACGCGGCGAGCGCGTCTTGGCAGTGACGCTTGGAAAATCCCATGGCCATGAGCGACGCCACGCCCGCGTCATCCGTCTTAGTCTTTTTCCCTTTCTTCTTCCCGCTCGCTGGTGTCGTCGCCTTGGTGCGCTTCGCAGGTGGTTCTTTGTTCGGCGTTGCTGCCTTGGCTGGGGTTTCGATCAACTGCGTACGCAGGCCGTCGACGCGTCGTCGAAGCGCCTTGAGCAGTGTAATCTTTTGCGCTTTGCTCAACGTGTCAATCGACAACGTCATCATATCTGCTTTGATCGTGGTCATCGAATCGATTCCACCAATACCACCACGATGGTGATTCTTCCCCATGTATGTCGCCGACCCTAACGCCGCCGCGCGTGGCGGCTCCGGTAACTCGATCGCCTCAACTTCTTCCGGCGACAAACCATACTTTTTCAAATTTTCCTCCCGAAGTTTATTCAACTCATCCTTCGAACGAATCCCACCTTGGTTGGTAATCAACCCATTCTTCCGTACGCACCCCTCGAGTGCGTCGTTATCATTACGAATCGCATCAATGTCAAGTTTCAAACCAGAATACTCCGCGAGCGACTGCTTCCCGAGCAACCGCTGCGTCTGTCCATTCAATTGCTGAATCTGTTTCCCGGGCAGCACGCCAGAGTCAACAATCTGCACCCACTTCCCGACGCCAAACTTCTTCAAGCACTGTCGCAGCGCGAGACATTCCTCCTTGGTCCATCCCGGGCTCGGGGTAAAATTCCACAGCGACCTCGCGTCGCCAATCTTTGGCCCAGCACCGTCAGCCATGGTGACGAGCTCAATATCCTCGCGGTCTCGTCCTCGCCGTCACTCGCGCGCGAATGATCCCCGAACGATGCGCCTACGTCTATGCGTGCTCACACGCGTACGTCGGCGGCTCGCGCGCGGGCGAATTTGTGCCGACAGCTCGCGTGCGTGTGCAACTTTTCAAATTTTTCAAAAAAAAACACGCGACACCAGCACGCTGAGCTCAGCACGAAAGGCGTCACTCGTCGGCGCGCATGATCGCCGCGCGCGTCTCCGTGGCGCCCACGCGCGCCCACGGGGCGATTGCCGTCACTCGCGCGCGCGCGGTGGCGCGTCGAAGCGACGCGTGCGATGGGCGCTCGCTGTTTAGCGGCGACTCGAGCACTAGGATTTCCCAAGACATCGACGCCGATGCCGCTTTTGTTGCCGGCATGGTGCGCTTCTGGCTCGATGAGGAGTGGCAGTTCGGGGCGCAGATTAACGAGGATATTGGGCAAGCAGCTGGGAAGGCGTATGCGGATGCGCAGCGCGCGATGGCGGCGGAGGGTGACGAGGAGGAGGTGCTGCAGAGACTGGTCATGAGCATCGCGGGCGACTTGATGGCGTTTGATTTTAGCGATTCCTTCGTATCTGCGTTTGAGGTGGCGAATAAGGTGATTGAGATGCTCATGTTGCGCGCGGGGAGCGAGGTGTGTTGCGTGTCTGAGGAGGATATCACGAGAGAAGCGAGATATTTAGCATCTTTGGAGACGCCACCGTGAGTCTCTGGAGACGCGCGGCGCGTTTGGGCAACCGCGCGAATATTTAGATTTACCATTTAGATGTGTTGCGCTGGCTTTATGTAATTAGTATTCATTCAATTCTTCAAGCGAGGTGTGGTTATCGTCGATACACATCGTCGACATATGCAAAGGTCTCGTCGTGCGAACGCGATCTAGCCTCACAGTCGGTCGCACCGCGCGCGCGCGTCATGCCTCCGATGCAAAAACTCATCGACACCTCCCCGGGAGGTTTAGCCCGGGCCGTTGTTCTCGCCATCGCGCTCTACGCCGCGGTCGATATTCGTCTCTACGCCGTCAAAGGTACGCATAACCAACACGAAATCGTCATCTTGATGTGTCACGCGCGCAATCATCGTGTGCGTTTCCGACACTGACTTTCTCGCGTTTTCGCGCGCACAGAGTACGGACGAATCATTCATGAATTCGACCCGTGGTTTAACTTCCGCGCCACGCAATACCTCGCCGAAAACGGATGGTTGAAGTTCCGCACGTGGTTTGATTACATGTCCTGGTATCCGCTCGGTCGCCCCGTCGGGACGACGATCTATCCGGGCATGCAGATCACAGCGGTGTTTTTATGGCGCGTGTTGAATTTTGTTGGGATTGAAATGTCATTGAATGACGTGTGCGTGTTCTTCCCGGCGTGGTTCGGGGCGGTGGCGACGTATTTAGTGGCTATTCTGACCAAGGAGTGTTCGGGGAGCGGAACGGCGGCGGTGGTCGCGGCGGCGGTGATGTCGATTGTTCCTGCGCATACGATGCGATCAGTCGCGGGAGGGTATGATAATGAGTCGTTAGCTGTGACGGCTATGTGCTTGACGTTTTACTTGTGGTGCCGATCGTTGAGAAATGCAAAGTCGTGGCCCATCGGCGCGCTCGCTGGTTTGGGATACACCTACATGACGGCGGCGTGGGGTGGTTACACATTCGTGCTCAATATGATTGGCTTGCACGCCGCGATGTTAGTTATTTACGGACGTTACAACTCAGAGTTGCACAAGGCTTACTCACTGTTCTTTGTTATCGGCACGATTGGTGCGTTACAGTTTCCTGTCGTCGGCACGCTGCCGTTTACGTCTATGGAACAGCTCGGCCCGATGTTGGTGTTCCTCGGGTTTCAAGTACTGGAATTTACCGAGCGCACGATGCCTAAGACTTTGCGCCCGAGCGACAAGTGGACGCGCAGATTTAGAATGTACTTCGCCGCGCTCTTAGTCCTCGTCGTTACCGTGCAAGCGCTTTCCATGGCGGGTCTGTACAACATTAACGGCATGTCCGTACGAGTGAAGAGTTTGTTCGTCAAGCATACGAAAACTGGCAACCCTCTTGTCGACAGTGTTGCCGAACATCAACCTGGTTCGCCCGATTCATACTATCGATTCTTGCACATCAACTACTACATTGCGCCGATTGGATTTGTGTGCTCAGCGGTGCACTTTATGTATGAAGGATCCGCTGGAAGCATGTTTTTGCCTTTGTACGCCGCCGTTGCGTATTACTTTGCCAATCGCATGGTTCGATTGATTATCTTTTTAGGCCCTATCGCGGCGTGCTTAGTTGGCGTGTGTATTGGATACGTCATTGAAGATTCCATCGCAATCGCGACGGAAATGACGTTAGAGGAGAAGGACGCGACGGCGGATGAAGACGCCGACGCTAAACCGGCGTTGACTCCGTCCAAGTCCAAGAAAGACAAGAAGAAGGCGCCTGTCAACCCCACAAAGTCGCTCAAAGAAATGATCAAGGGCGGTGCGCACAACTGGTGGAATCGTTCATCAACCAAGACGGCGCGTTTGATTTGTTCTGCGCTCTTTTTGACGCGCACCGCGTACTCTGTGTCGACGTTCATCAGTTACTCTCATCAAATGGCGCAAGGCATGTCTCAGCCGAGCATCATGTTTAAGGGTCAGTTACAAACGGGTGAAACCGTGATTGTTAGAGACTACGTCGATGCTTACGAGTGGCTGCGTGATAACACTGCTGAGGACGCTCGCGTCATGGCGTGGTGGGATTACGGCTATCAAATCACCGGCATTGCCAACCGCACGTCCATCGCGGATGGCAATACTTGGAACCATGAACATATCGCAAACTTGGCGCGCATGCTGACCACGGACGAAACGAAGGCGCACAAGGTCATTCGTCACTTAGCAGACTACGTTCTCGTGTGGGCTGGCGGCGGCGGCGACGACATGGCGAAAAGTCCGCACTTATTCCGCATCGGTGCCTCTATCGGGAGCGGTCGGGCCACGGCGGTTGACATGGATAAGATCACCAGTACGTTCGGCGTTGACCGTTCGGGGCGCCCGACGCCCAAAATGGCGGCATCGTTACTTTACAAGCTCGTCTCCCCGCAAGGCTCTGTCGACGCGAGTAGATTTCAAGAAGTGTACACGTCCAAGTACCGCAAAGTCCGCATTTACAAAGTCGTCAATGTCGATGAAGAGTCCAAAGCATGGGTTGCCAACCCAGCAAATCGCATGTGCGATCACGAGGACGGCAGTGGATTCTGCCCGGGCGCGTACCCGCCGGCGTTGAAAAAGTACCCATCCATCATCAAAACCGCCTACGCTGTACCCCAATGGATTAAAGACAAGCGCGCGACGGAGCAACGCGCCACGGAAGTCAAGGATGAACTCTAAATATCCTTCTTATTACACCATTAGCTACACATCATAACCAGAACCGTACCGGTAGTTTGTCAAATGAAATCGTAAACGTAGTTGAACCGCCAGTCAACAACACTTTTGGGACACAATCTAAGATTGACCGCACTTCGCGCGTCAAGCATTGCGTTCTCGCGTCTGACGCGCGGCCTACACGCGAACACACACGCGTGGCTCGCGCGCGCGCGCACGTGTTCTCTGTATCGCTCGCCCGCCGCGCGCGTATAAGCGTTTGAGCTCGCGACACCATGGATTACACCGCATGGTTCTCCATCGCGGACGTCGATGGCGACGGCCGCGTGTCTGGTGCCGAGGCTGTGCACTTCTTCATGCGCGCAGGTTTACCAAAGAATGAACTCGCCAAGCTCTGGGACGCAGCGGACGCCGAACGCGTGGGGTATTTGGACCAACGGGCGTTTTCAGTGGCGTGCGCGCTCGTCGGCGCGTTGCAACAGTACGGGACAATCACACGAGACGCATACGAACGCGCGCGAAGTGGCGCGTTCGGAAGTTTGCCAACTCCTAAGATGCAAGGTTTAGAGCTTCCGTCGATGGTGGCGGCGCGGTATGCCAGAGGAAGTCGTCGGAATTCGTTCGAAGCTGGAGCGAGCGCGCCGCCGTTGGCGCCCGCGACTCAACCGCGCGCGGCGGCGGCGTTCGATATGAACGCCAATGAGGACTTATTTGCCATGTCTGGCGGGTTTGATGATAGTTTCAGTGTCGCGGCGGCGCCTGTGACAGTGGCGGTGCCGGCGCAATCGAATACATTTCCGCCACCTCCGACAGCGTCGTTGACTGTTCAAAACGCCCCAGCGCCTGTTCCGGCGATAGTACAACCACAGCAAATCGTGCAAGCCGTCGAGTGGCCCGTGATTGGACCGAGCGACTGGCAGCGGTACCAGCAAGTGTTTTTGACCAACACGCGAGGTAATCCCGAAGGGCGATTGAATGGGCAAGAAGTTGCGCCAATTTTACTCGGCTTGGACGCGCCAAAGCACGTGCTCAAGGACATTTGGGAGTTGAGTGATGCCGATAAAGATGGTTCGCTGAGTTGGCTTGAGTTTGTGGTTGCAATATATTTGACTGAACAGGCGCGAAGTGGGCGCATGCCGCCACAGTCGCTGCCTGCGGGCCAATTTCCGCCGTTTAGCATGACTGCCGGCGCGCCCGTTTCGGCGCAACCGCAGCCGGAACCGCAGCAACCCGCCGCACCAATCTATCAGCCGCCAGCGTCGTTCCAAACGGCAACAGCTGGCTTGATGACTCAGGATGCCGCGCGTGCGCAATTACAACATGTGATGACGGCTGCACTACCCGCTGCAGAGACCTCTGAGGAGTACACATACCGCGGACCAGTGGCCAACGTCGCCGCCATGCCTGAACAAGACCAAGAACTCGCCGCGCGCGTCAGGGCGAATGCTGAAAGCAACGACCGTGAGTTATGGGAAAGCGAAATGGCCGAGCGGCAAAACAAACTCAGCGCTGCGGCGGCGCAAGAAGTCTTGTCTAACTTGGCGATTTTCACACGTAAATGTGAAGCCGATTTGACTGAAGCGTCTTATCGCGCGCAAGCCGCCGAAGCCGAAGTCAAGGATATTAAAGCTAAGTGCGAACGAATGCAAGGCATGGTACAAAATATAATCGATCAAATGGGCGAGCCGATGCATCGAATTGACGAGGCAAAGAAAAAGTATGATGCGTTGAGTGCGCGGTACAAGGAGCTCGAAGAACGTCACGCAGAGCTAGTGGCGACAGCATCGAGTGGGACGTCTGCCGTCGAGCAAGACCTGGTCGATATGCGAGCGAAGGTGCATGCGAAAACCATTGCGGTTGAGGCCGAAGAGGCTAGATTGAGAGCGGGTGCGTTTGCGTCATCTACTGCCGCCGCGCAACCATCATCGCTGGAAACCAAGCGTCAAGACATCGCGCTCGCCGAGCACCAGCGTTCGTCATCCTTCTTCGATGTGAGCGCGCCAGCGCCACCACGCGAGCGAGCGCCCGTCGCAAAAAATACCAGCACGAAGGATGGTAGAGAATCATTCGACGCCTGGGACAATTGGGCCACGACGTCGCGTGTGGAAAAAGCCACGACGTCGACCGCGCCTCCGCATCGCCGCGTCCCGTCTGAAATCCCCGCTGTCGCCGCCGCGCTAGGCATCCCCAGCGACACTGGTGGATTTTTTGACAGTCTCGACGATGATCCTGACCCCTTCGGCGGAAGCGTTCCCACACCACCGCCTCAAAAATCCTCACCCGCGGCGGATTTCGCGGCGCCGTTGGACGCGTCCTTCGACGACCCGTTTGGCGCGCCGCCGCCCACACCCCCCGGCGCCGACCCATTCGCTCCAAGCGCAGACGTGCACGGCGACGACGACATCGATGACCCATTCGGTGCACCGCCACCGACGCCGCCACCCGCGAACAACGACCCATTCGCCCTGTAGCCGTCCCGTAGCTCGTCGCAGGAATATTACTCATAATCATCTTGTCCCCAGACTCTGACGCCATGTTAAAGAAACTCGCATCGCGCAAAGACCCGGTGACGACCACGCGCAAGGTGACGTACACGATCCGCGTGCACGCCCTCGACCCGTGGCCGCTGACGCTCGCGAATGGGAGCGCGCGGAGCCAAAGTCTCGCGATTGGTTGGGCCAGAGGCCACGGCAAGCGCGGCACCACGCGCGTCGTTCGCGGTGCGCCGAGCGACGCCGATGGCGCGCGCGGGGCGAAATACACGTTTGAGCACGAGTTCACCGTGGAGTGCACGATGACGGTGCACCGAGACGGTGGGGTGAAGACGAAAGGGTTGGAGCTCGCGGTGCTCGCGGTGCCCGAAGACGCGACGCCGGGCGAGCGCGTAGAAAGCGTACCCGTGGGCGCGGTCAACGTGGATTTAGGCGTGTACTTGAACGCATACGATGGCGTGAGTGATGGGTATGACGTGGACACGAGCGAAAGCGTGATTCGCGCGGTGGGTCGGGCGCCAAAGTTGTACGTATCCGTGGCAGCGCGCGCGAGCGGGGAGGCTCCGGCGACGCTGAGAGAGCTTTCGAGCGCGTCTGTGGTGCGTAACGTGTCGTTATCTCCGCAGCGGCGAGATGAACCGACTGAAGTAGTGCGAGATATGCAAGGTACCGGTTATCAGTGGGCTTCATCGAGGTTTAGACCGGATGAGGAATCGAACGCGGCGGCGCAGTCGACGCCCGCGCCGGATCAAGCCGCGGCGCTCGCGTCGATGGCGAGCATGTTTAAGAAGCGCGAACAGCCCGCGATGACGAACGAAGAATCGGTGAGCGAGACGCGCGAAGAGTTGATGAATGCACCGCCGGTGGAAGAGGACAGCGCTGAGCGCTCGGCGCTCTTTGGCATCGCGCCGCCGCCGCGAGCGACATTCGCGGCTCGGGACGAAGAGGAGCGCGAGGCTGAGAGCAAGGACGTTGCACGCGACGATATTCCAGAGGATGACGCGGAAATTGCCGCTGCGAGGGCTGAACTCTTCGGTGCTGCGACCGTAAAGACCGCGACGAACGCCCCCGATGTCGATTCTGACGGATTCTTGCTCGACTCGGATTTGGAATCCGAAGACGAACGCGCCGAAGACGAACCAGAATTCGCCACGCCAACGGCGGTGAATGATGAAACCCAAGAACTCGCGCGTGCTGAAGTTGCTCGTAAGGCTGCGGAAGATGCGGCCAGGGAAGAAGAAGAAGCGCGGCGCATCGCCGAAGAGGACGCGCTCGTGGCCAAACTCGAAGCGGCGCGCAAGGAAGCCGAGGATGAAGCGCGTCTGCTCGCTGAACAGGAAGCTCTTGAAGTTCAACGCGCCGAGGAAGAGCGGCGACGCGTTGAAGAAGAGACTCGGTTGGCACACTTTGAGTTGGAACGACAACGTGCAGAAGAAGAGGCTCGACGACTCGCCGAGCAAGACGCGTTTGAGGAGGAAGAGCAACGTCAAAGAGCCGAAGAGGACGCCGCTCGCGCGGAAGAAGAACGACGTTGGGCTGCTGAAGCTGAAGTCGAACGCGCACGCGTCGCCGCAGAAGAATCGAAACGCGCCGCGCGTGAACATGAAGAAGCGATGCGTGTTCAGCGAGAGCTTCAGCTCGCCGAAGAAAAGGAGGAAGAGGTGAGAATGGCGAGATTGGAGGAGGAGCGCTTGCTCGCCGTTCGCGAACACGAACAACGCTTAGCCGAAGAGCGCGCTATACAAGCCGCCGAGCAAGCTGCAGCGGTAGCGGCTGCGGCTGCTGCAGCTGCGGCTGCGGCTGCTGCAGCTGCGGCTGCGGCGGCAGCGAGCCACGAAAAGGAGATGACCGAAGCTGCCGAAATTTCAGCCGACGCGTCTTCGGTGCTCTTCGCCGACGACGACTCCACGATGCTTAGAACGCCATCGCATTCGAACGCGGACAACGATGCGTTTTACACGCCCGCAGCGCGTGCTGGACGTTTTGCCGAGTCCGCAGTCAAGTCAAGCTTCAGCCGTGACTTGGAAGATGAACTCGTGAGCATGTCCATTTGCGACGCGCTCATCCACGGCGCCCCGGAGAGCACGAGCTTTACTCCGGCGCTCAGCCTTCAAGATCGCGTTACCGCGGTGAGAAACGCTCGCGGTCCGAACGGCGCTCAAAACGAACTCAATCGCATCGTTGATGCGTTTCAAGTCGCCATCAATGGCGCGCAAGGCGTGAACGCGGCGCGATTGACGTTCATCTGCGCGCAACTCGTGGCGTTGCGCGTCTGCCTCGCCCCAATGGACGACATCGATGTTCACGCCGTGATTGAGCTCGAAATCGTCGCTCGAAACGCCGCGTTCGATACCGTGTGGTCTCAAACATTCCAATCGTTTTTTGTGCCTAAGAGCGCAACGTTTAGCTTGCTCAACGTAACGCTCAATGGCGACGGCGAGCGCGTCGGCCGCGCGTGGGCGTCGATGTTTCAATTCGCCAAGGCTCGCCTCAGTGTCGACGCTGTGGACGACACCGTGGACGTCGCAGGGAGTTCGTCCAAGTTGCTCATCAAGCAACTTCAAGACGGCATACTCATCGATTTGCTGCTCGCGTTAGACGAACGCGTACTCGACGTGTTGATTGGCGAAACACCAGACGCCGCCATCGCGACGAAAATTCCGGGCTGCGGCGCGTTGACTTTTTCAGCGGGTGCCGAATTAAAGCGCGCCATTTCGCCCTTAGCCAAAGCAGCGATCGACTGTGGACTAGGGAAGAGCGTTGATGATCTCATCCCGCGTCTTCGCGCGACCGCAGACATTTGCATGATCCCCAAGGACGCGCTCGTGGACGCCAAGCTCCGCGACGACATCGTCTGCGGCGCCCTCGACGCGCGCGAACTTCACGGCATCATCACCAACTTCACGCCCGATGATTTTGCGCCCCAACGTGTCGATCAAAGTGTCATTGACGCAGTGATCGCCAGTGCCAACGCTTCAACCAACGCACCGCTGCGCCCGCGTCGCAGCAGCGTTGACTACGTCCCGGCGACGTCTCAAGGCGCGCCTTGGATTTCCGCGCTCGCGCGCGCGTTAGCCTCCAGCGACGGCGCCGCGCTCAAACCGTCCAACCTCCCACCCTCGTGCGCACACGCGCGGCGATGGACCATCGTCGCCGACGCGCTGAATACCTAGAACACTCGCATCATCTAGCATTGTGAAACACGCTTTGGCTTTTTTGGGACGCTGAATATTCCTTTACACTTTTCGCGAGCTCGCGTCACTCTCGCGCGCGAGGACGATGGCTAAATCGCGCGCACTCAAGACGTACGCGAAAAAGAGCTGGGAACCCGAACTTCGCGCGCGCACGGCGAAGATTTCCCGCACCGGCGACTTTATCAACGACCAGAATCTTAAAATAAGATGGTACTCTTGGGACGTCCCGGAACCTCAGGCGATCGTCGTATTCGCGCACGGGTTGGGCGTGTATGGCTCGTTCGAGATGCTCACCGCGAGACCGCTCGGTGGTGTTCGCGAGCACTACGCCGGGTCGTGGCCGGAGAGGTTTAACGCGGCGAATGTGAGCTTGTTTTGCATCGACCACCAAGGGCACGGGCGAAGCGACTCTTCGCGTCCGGGCGCGCGATGCTACTTTGAACGCGCGGATGACTTGGCGCGCGATTTCACGCAGTTTGTAGAGCTCATTAAACGCGATAGCAAGCGACCAGTGCCGGTGTTTATGATGGGTTCGAGCTTAGGAGGTCTCGTTGTGGTCAAGGCGGCGATCGCGACGCCGAGCGTCGCGTCGGGCGTCGTCGCGCTCGCGCCGTGTATAAGTTTAGATCGTATTAGCAAGGGCACAATGAATCGCGTGTTGTTACCGATTCTCGGATTTGTCAGCGCGTGGTTCCCAACGTTTCCTCTGGCCAAGACTGTGGCGAATGCGAGGTTTCCATTGACGCAAGCTGAAGTTGAACGGGACGCGCTCACGTGGCCGTCGGGTAAAAAGCGCACCCGCGCCCGCGTGGCGAAAGAACTCTTAGACAGCACGTTTGAGTTTAAAAAACCAGGCGTATTAGAACGAATCACCATGCCATTGATTGCGTTTCATGGCAAGGATGATCAAATGACCGATCCTTGGGGGAGTCAAATGCTCGCGGACCGCGCGAGCTCGAGCTCGAGCGAGGTGCGATGGGTGGACGACGTCTTTCACGACTTGTGCCACGAGAAACCAGGATGCGATGTGTTGTGCGACGAGATCATCGAGTGGTGTCGCGAACGCATCAACGACAAACTCGCGTCGTCGTCGTCGTCGTCGTCGTTGTCGTCATCGTCTAGCAACAAGCGCGCGAAAACCACCGCAGTCGCGAAACGCGAGGCGCGTCCGCCAGCGCCGCGGCGCGCGTCGAAACCGTCCAAACCATCCAAAACCGCACCCATCGACGCGCCAACGCGCCGTACCCGGCGTGGTCTGTAATACTATCATATCATTGTTTCTTTCATAACGAAAATACGCACCATTCGTGCATCGCGCATCGCATCCGTCGCCTTTGACGTCGTCCCGGAGGTCTTGAAAGTATCACACTCAAAACGGCCCGTGTCGTGTCGCAACACTAATCGCACCTCCGGAACGGCGCGCGTCACACGCGCACGCCGCCGCTCGCCCCGCGACCGCGCGCGCGAACGGTGCGTCAGCATGGACCCTTCGTCCCCGCACACCGCGCCGCGTCATCGCGACGCGCGCGCGTCATCGCGACACGCGCGCGCATCGACGATCGCGACGCTGACGCTGACGGTGTGCGCGATCGTCGCCCCGAATCGCGCGCACGGCGTGAAATTCGGGCAAGACTTCACGGATACGCTGAAAAAGAAACCCGAGGCACTCAAGGGACCGACGTACGCGCGGGATTTTGAAGGGACGCAGATATTTGCGGATGATTTATCGACGATGTACATGCACGGGCTCACGTGCGGGGCGTGCATGGCGGTGATGAATGAAACAAAGACGCTGTACGATAACCTCGTGGAGACGAAGTATCATGACCCTGAGGACGTGACTGGGACGAGTATTTATGAGTACATGCGTGAGGCTACGGAGCCGGAGGAGTTTTGTGATGGGAATGTGCTCGGGGAGAAGTACGGGGTGGACGCGCGGGACGGCCAAGCGGCGGTGTTCGCGTGGTTGAGGTTACAAGCGGTGTCGCAATTGCGATTACATGGGCAATTCGAGGGCACGGTGATGGGGAAGAAGGCGATGATGGCGTTGAATGAGTATCGCTGGGCGATTGATCTTGGGTTGTTAGGATATGATTTGTTTACGTTGCTGGAGGAGGGCGAGGAGAGATTTGATCCGGTGGCGTTGGCAGAGGCGCGGGCAAAAAAGGAGGAGGAAGGAACGGTGGATGACGACGACGACGACGATCAGAATGGTGACGAGTCGGCAATGTTGCAAAAGCAAGATACGTCGCTGTTCGTGCAACGATCGTTGAAGACGCATCCGTATCGTATCGCCAGACAAAAGATGAAGCTCGAACAAGTGTGCTACGACATCATGAAGAGCCGTCCGTACATTCAGAATCTTTTACACCACAAGTTACGTCGGGATCGACACTACGGCGTGTGCCACCAGCTGAAAAAGTGCGTGTGGAAAACCCCGGAGGAGCTTCATCAGATTGAGATTGCGCGCCGCAATTATTTGTTGGAACTCGAGCGTCAACAGCAAAGAGAGGAGCTTTAACAAACGCGCGACGTCGCAACCGCTCGGTAACGAATCACCACCACAGCACCATAGTATACCATATGCATGAAGCCCTTTGTAAAATTTCAAAATATATCTATCCTCTAAGAAACCGCCAATACAGATTGTTTCGCTTGTGCAATATAATCACAACGCGATTCTTCTTTGGCACGGCGCGGAACGAACATCTCTCGACGATGATTTCTTTATACAGCTTGGCGACGAAGAACCGATACGCTCGCGATTCACCGATGGCCCACATTTCGAACGCGTGTGTATCGAACACCACGTGTAAATTCTTCGCGCTGATGGATTCGGGCGTCAAGATGCGAAGTTCCATGGTCATGTCCTCTTCGCACGACTGAAAATTGTTCAATTCGACGCGCTCGAAACGCGAAGGCACGACGCTTGAAGCATCAATGAGCGCGTGGCGTGCGTGTTCGATGGGTAATCTCTTCAAGATTTGTTTATCTGGCGACGTATCGGGCGTCACTGGACCTCGAACAACGTCGTCGACGTCGTCGGCGTGTGCGGGCTTCGATGCGGCGCGGTATGGATTGCCTTTCTTCGTGAGCGTCATGGTTTGATACTTTTTCAACGCGTCGACGATGTTCTTTGCCGCCATTCGATGACCGACGGGGTAATCCGACCCAGGTCCGATTGTGAGCGCGGCGTAGGCGCCAGTGACAAATAATGACGTATTCGGCCATCGACATCCGCCGTTTCCGCCCGCGGGCGCGACGCCGCCGGGACCGTGTTCGTAATCAAATGTTTCGTCCGCCAACGCCGGTAATCCACAAGCAATTTCGACTGAAGTCGTTGCGATCAACGTTCGAAGCGCACCATCGTGCGTGATATCGACGACTTCACCGCATGCGATCCAAATTTCGTCGTACATGGCGCCCTTTTCTTGTTTAAACTCTTCAACCGAATCCGGCGGCGCGCCCGTGTCCCGAAGTCTTTCGTACATTCTGGTTTCAAATTCCATCGTCGCCTCATCTGTGGGCGCAATTCTCGTGAACCATCTGTGCTTACTTGCATCCCACTCAGCGCCGAGTACGTTGTGCTGTTCGATGATGGAGAGCACGTTTCGTTCGCTCGATGACTCGTCGATGAGACGCAGATAGGTGTGCTCGTTAACGCTCGCCTTTGCCTTGTACGAATCAAGCATCTCGGCTTTCCGCTGCGCGTCCGCACACGCGTGAAATTTACGCAATCCCTTGCATCCAAAGTATTGCACATCGCATTCAAATTCGCGCACGTCTAATAGTCGCCGCGAAAGGAGCGTGACGGATTTCGCGCCTCGTCGAGTCGCCTCGAGCGCGAGCGTCGCCGCCGACATCCCACCACCGACGACTAAAATAGTCTTATCCAGCACCCTACCTTCAACGCTCACATCGACATCATTCGACGTCATGATGCCACACGCCACACCGCTGTGACCGTCGTACGATGGATGTGCCAAGCGATACGACGCTTTGGCGTCGATGATCCAAGACGGCGCGCGAGGTTGCGAATGCTTTGGCGTCCAAACGCACTGCGCCGCAAGCACACGCTCGCCTGAATCCAATGTCAACAATACCGCACCATATCGCACGAGGGGATCTGCGCATTGAAACTGCCCAATCGCGTCCTCGTCAATCATCTGTACATCCGCGACGACGCCTTTGACGAGACGGACGCCGCGCATGTGCTCCGCCACCATCCTCGCGCAATATTCCGCGTACACCTTGACGCTCGGCACCGGCGCGTACGCCT
>JACLAB010016510.1_pt1 | contig 22577 bp, 9 predicted proteins | sample 8027921 | NCBI WGS metagenome assembly JACLAB01 (sample SAMN15725117, study PRJNA655200) | protist metagenome | isolation source: fluorescence activated cell sorting (FACS) single amplified genomes of... | place: USA: West Boothbay Harbor, Gulf of Maine | collected 2000-07-19
CGCGGTCGCCGCCTCGGTCGCCGCCGCCTCCGCGCGCGTGGACGCCCCGCCGAAGAGCCGACGAACGTTGGAACACAAACGCCTCACGAACTCGGGGCGCTTTTTCGTGCTCGTCTCCTCTATCGCGGCGTTCATCGCGACGGGCGCGTCCTCGAGACCCTCCGCGGCGGCCACGAGCTCGTCCACGAGCTCGTCCACGACGCTCGCGACGTCGTCCTCGGACGCCGCGCGCGAGGCGAGGTCGACCGTCTCCACGGACGCGCGCGACGCCGACGGCACGTCGACGTCCATCGCGCGCGCGGGCGCTTCGTCCGTCGCCCCGTCCGCGACGATCTCCGCCGCGATCTGTTCCTCGACGGACGGCAAGACCACCGGCGGCTCCGGTCGCGGCGGCGGCAACGACGCCCAGACCGCGTCGTCCAAGCAGTGCTCGCCCTTGAGCGTGTACTTCGACCGTCGCTGATCCAACGCCGCGCGCTCGAGGCGCACGACGCGACCGTTCCAAGACGCGTCCGCGTCCAGGACCTCGCCTTGCACGCCGCTGAGCCTCGGCTGCTGCACGCGGAGCGTCGCGGCGCCGAGCTTCTCGCGGAGATCGACGTTGATCTTCGCGCGTTCGACGCGGCCGCGCAGCGACGCGAGCTCGAGGTCGTCTAAACGAAGCCCCGCGACGTCTAGCACGCCGCGCCCGTCCGAGCCGCTCACCTCCGCGCGCAGCAAGCCGCGCCGAATCGACATCGACATCGCGGACGCGGGGGGCTCCTGCGCGTCCGTCGCCGCGGGCGCGGAGCTCGATGCCGCCGGCGCCGCCGCGGGGTTATCGAACCGAAACCGGAGGTGCTCGTCCGCGCGACCGCGCGCGTTGACGTTCACCGCGGACAGGCTCGCGTCCACCTCCCCCGCTAACCTGGGCGCGAGCTGGAGCTGGTTCACTCTGAACCCGTCGAGGTTCACCTTCCCTTTGAAGACCGGGTCGTCCTTCCCGTCCGGGGAGCACACGTACGGGGACGACGGCGCGTGATCGACGCCGCTCAGCGAGAACGCATCCGCGGCTTTGTTCGCCGCGTCCCTCGACGCAGGCGTGACCTTCGGGAGCGACGCCGCGGTCGCGCCGCCGGCGCCTTCGACGGAGCCTTTCACCTTCACGGAGCCGGACAGACGCAGACGCAGACGGTCCGGCGGCGCGAGTCGAGCTAGGTCGTCCTCCGCGACGACGAGCGCGGCAAGGTCGAGCGACCGGAGCGTCGCGTCAATCTCCGCGGCGGTGAACGACGGCCTTCCCGCCGCGAGCGATTCGTCGATCGTCCTCGCCGCGAGCGCGACTTCCAACGGAGGGTAACTCGTCTCCGCGACCGTCTTGAACTCGACCGCGGGCGCGTTCACCGTCGCGGACACGCGCTGTCGCGTGATGCTCAGATCCCCCGCGATGTCCGCGCCCTCCACCGCCCACGTTGCGTCCACCTTCGGAGCCGCGTGCGGACCCACGATGGTCGCCTTCGCCACCCCGGGGGACGAGGGCACGATCTTGTCGTACAACGCGGGGGGGATCCCGAACGTGTTCGCGTTCGCCGATTTCCCCGCGCCGGCGTCGACGGCTTGCTCGCTCGCGAGTTGCTCGACCATCCCGCTCAGGGGACCGTCCGAAGCGAATAGATGCTTCAGCCCGCCCGGCAACGCCGCGACCCATCGCTCCGTCTCGCTCTCACTCGTCGACGCGAGCTTCGCCTCGTCCGCTCGCGCCGCGGACGCCGTCGCGCCTTTCATCGCGAACGAGTTCACGACGCTTCTGGGGTCGAAGCCCTCCGCTTCCATCTCGACGTTCACCGCGTTAGGGTGCGACAACGCGTTGAGGTCGAGACGCACGGTCCCAGACGCTCGCCCTTCGCCGCCCGCGAGCGGGGACGCTTCCGCTTCGTGTAACGTCAGCTTCTGCGTCCACGTGTCGACGGTGAACACCGCGCGCGCGTCTTTCACGGCGAAGCAGTCGTACGCGCCGACGGCGCCGTCCGCGGCGCCCGCTCGAATCGCGTCCTCCGCGAGCGCGGCTTCCGACCCCGGCTCCGCGCGCGTGAGATCCTCGGGGAACGGCGGGATCGTCTCCACGTTCCCGGTGAATATCGGGAAGTCCAGCGGTCCGCCGACGTACAGGTTGCCTCGAAGCGCGCCCGCGACCGGTCTCGGCGGCGGTCGCACGCCCAGGGTTTCCCGGAGCGCGTGCGCGTCTACTCTTTGGACTTGCGCGGAAATTCTGTACTCGCCGCTGAGCCCCGATCCGGACTGCACCACCTCCGGTCTCGGCGCGTCCATGCCGTTCTCTCGCAGCTCTCGTAGTTTCGCCATGTCCTTCTCCCCCGGGCACAAGTCCAAATCACCCGACGCGGTCAGCGGCACCGCGCCGTAGTGCCCTTTCCCCCCGTGCAGGTACAGGCGCTTCCCTTCGAACACGAGGTCCGCGTCCGTGTCCGCGAAGCTATCCGGGGAGTCGAAGAAGTGGAAGTTCAGCCCTCTGGCGCGTATCTGTCCTCCAAACTCGGGGAATCGCCAGCTGTCCGTGTCGTTGCAGCGCAGCCGCAGTTCGCCGTCGAGCCGCCCGGCGCTGACGTCGAGCGGTAACCCGGGGATCGTCCTCTCCACGACCGCCGCACTCGTGTTGTTCAGCTGGATGCGCACCTTCAGATCGTTCCTGTGGTGCGGCCAAAACCCTGGGGGATTCGGTTTGATCTCCTCGACGTTCTTCCTGTCCTCGTCCGCGCTGGGCGGAACGAGACTTATGTACGCGCGGATCGTCCCGCCGTCGGTCCCGCGCGCGACCTCCCGCGCGAGAGATCGTACCTCCGCCTCGGTCTGTTCCGCGCGTAAATTCCTCGGGAGCGTGTCGCTCTTCATCGTGACGATTCGCTCCGCGGGCGGGACGCCGCGGCTCACCGGGTTCACGGTCGCGTCGATCTCTAAGCGCCCTTTATTCGAGATGTTCACCGTGCCGTTCAGCCGTTTCAACAGCCTCGGGTCCGGGTCCCCGGCGAGGTGAAGCGACGCGGTGCCGTTCGCGACTCTCACCGACTCGAGCGCGAGTTTAGGACCGCCGCCGCCGCTTCCGTCCGCGTCACCCGCTCGTTTCGGGAGCGAGATCGTCGGCCGGGCGGATATCGGGATCGTGTCGTCCGGGAACCCGAGCCAAGAGCTGTTGTCGCCTTGCCTCAACGTCGCCTGCACGCCTTCGAGGTGCGCGGCGACGACGATTCGAAATTGAAGCAACGACGCAATCGGTCGAAGCGAGAGCTTCACTTTCGCGACTTCCACGATCGACCGTTCCGCCTCCGCGGGACCTATCACGAGCGGACCTACGTCCACGAGAGAACCCACGCCTAGCAGCCCCGTGGGCCACAGACCTTTGCATCGACCGATGCGAATCGGACGGTTCGCGGCTTGCGACACCGTCGCGGACATCCACGGCAGAGCCTGATTCACGAAGTGCCTCCCGACGTAGTGCGACAGACCGGTCGACGCGACGAGGATGCCGCTGAGCCACAGCGCGGCGATGCCCAACTTCGTGAGGACGTACTCTCGCCACTCCCGCCACGCCCCCGCGATCGCTTCGCCGGTGAGGCGCGGCCAGTCGTCCTCGACGACCGCCTGCAGGGTCGCCTCTTGCACCGTCGCCTCCGACTCCGCGAACGATTCGAACACGTCGATATCGACGACGTCGTCCGAGTCCATCGGTCCTCGCCGTATCTCCCCCAGCCGCGGCTTCGGTTTGTTAATGGGTTCGAACTCGCCCGCGCCCGTGTACCCGCTGACGCTCTTGCGCGGGATGCTCGAGTCCTCGGACGCGCCCCCGGGCATGAAATTCTTCTTCGCGGAGGTGATCACCCGCGACCCCGCGCTCTTGCGACGTCGCGCGGGCCTCAGCGCGCACAGCGCGGGCCAGGACGACGTCGCTATCATCGACCCGCGGCTCAGCGGCGCGCCCCGGAACGTCGAGCTCGCGCGCGCGCGCAGGTGCACGACCCTCCGCGCCGTCGTGGGCGGCGTCGCGCTCCGCCAGCCCCCGCGCGACGCGCCTCCGGGCGCGCGCGCTCGCCCGACCACCGCGGGCTTCCCCATCGCGGCCGCCATCCCCGACCGGACGGTCCGCTCGAGTCGACCGCGTCGACCCGGGGAAGGAGTGTCGCGACGCGCGGCGCGGCCCGTGCGCGCGCGCGCGCGCGTGTGACGTCCAGCGGCGGACGACGACGCTCGTCGGGCGGGGAGAATTCGTCGAAGAGGCACCGGCTGAAAATCGAGAGGCTCGAGACATCGCGTCGCATTCCACGTAGGCGCGCGACGGAGGCGCCCGGCGGAGGACGATGTTCCGCCGTCGGAGGCGCGCGTGAGACGTATCATGACGTTTACAGACGCGCTGGACCCGAGGGCGTTCCTCAAGGAGCCGAGGGCGAGAGGCTACGCGCTCGCGCAGGGATGCGCGCTCCTTTCCGCGATCTCGGCGATCGCGAGCACCGCGCTCGCCAACAGAGGCGCGAACTTCCCGGCGTGGCAGTCGTTCATCTTGTACGCGCTCCTCGCAGCGTACTTCGTCCCCGCGCACGCGCGAGCGAGATACCTCGAACGGAGTAGTTCGACGACGACGACGGCGGCGGCGACCGCGGACGACGCGAGGACATCGGACGCGACGCCGGGAATCGTAACAACGAACGACGACGACGACGCGGCGGCGTCCGCCGCCGCGAACCCGGGCGATGCCGAGACGAAGAGCACGAGAACGCTCGCGAGGTACGCCCTCCTCGCCGCGATCGACACGCAGGCGAACTACTGCATCGTCAAGGCGTTCAAGTACACGTCCCTGACGAGCGTGACGCTGTTGGACTGCGCGGCGATTCCGTTCTCGATGGCGCTCGGCGCGGCGACGGTAGGCAGCGTGTTCACTCGCGCGCACGTCTTAGGAGGCGGCGTCGCGTTCGCGGGTCTCGCGATCCTCGTCCTCGCGGACGCGTCGTCGTCGTCGTCGTCGTCGTCGTCGTCGTCGTCGTCGTCGTCCGCGAACGGGGGAGGCTCGAACCCCGTGCTCGGGGACTTTCTCGTCCTCGTCGCCGCGTTTTTGTACGCGTGCAGCAACGTGATGCAGGAAGCGTCGCTCCTCGACGGCGCGACCGCGAGGGAAATTTTGGCGCACGTCGGAGGGATCGGCGCGTGCATTTCCGGTCTCCAGTGCGCGGCGTTCGAGTCCGAGGAGCTCGCGAGCGCGAAGGAGGCTGGGGGATTCGTCGGATTTTGCCTGTTCGCCGCGTTCGCGGCGTCGCTCTTCGCGATGTACGCCGCGGTGCCGAGCGTGTTGTCGCTGTGCGGCGCCGCGGCGTTCAACGTGAACATGCTGAGCGCGGATCTGTGGGCCGCCGCGGCGCGAGTGATGATCTTCGGAGGGTTCGGGTCGTGGGCGAGCGGTCTCTCGTTCGTCGCGTCGCTCGCCGTCGTGACGATCGGACTCGTCGTCTTCGCCGCCGCGGGGGAGCCGCTGCCGCCGGATCGGAAACGCGACGGCGCGGTCGAGATGCGGTACGAGGTTTTAGACGAGGAAGGCGGCGGCGGCGGGGATGAGGTCTCGAGCGGGCGCTTGATCGCCGGCGATGCGTAGGTTCACTCTGTAGACTAGTTATTAGTTCGGCGCAGTAGTCAGTGAAATCATCACAAACGTCGGGTCCTCGGACGACGAAATCGAAATCCGCATCCGGGCACCCTGGTCAGGTACCGGGGTCCTTTTTCGCGGAGGGAACAGACGATCGCGCGTCAGTGCGCGCGACGCTGCGCAGGCGCGTCGCGGATGGGTGCGACGCGGCGAACCTCCAACGTCGGAGCCCCCGCGGATGATGCCCGCGGGGGAGGGCGAGCGGTCGAGCGGAACGACCGCGCGAACGTCGCGGCTACGACGACCGACGAACGACGCGAATCTGTGCACCCCGACGACGGCGACGACCTCGGGCGCTCGAGCGCGGACGCGAACGCCGCCGGTGTCTCCGAAACGCATCGCGGTCGCGGTGTCGTGTACGCTGAGCTGCGAAGGGTGTCCAGGGACGCGCCCACGACCAAGACGCTGCCGGACAAGATCGACCTGCCCTCGCCCGAGCGCGTCGGCGACGTGTTGACCTTGGGGAGACAAAGGGTCAACGACGTGCAGCTCGACTGCCCGAGAGTCCCGAGCTTGCTGTCGCGAAACCACGCGGAGATCACCGTCGACGCGAACGGGACGCACTTCGTCACGGACAAGGACACGCTGAACGGGACTTATTTGAACGGCAATCTCATCCCGCGCGGGCCGTGTCCGCTCAAGCCCGGAGACATCATCGCGTTCGGAGGCCCGGCGAACGTTCTACGAGCGAATCAGACGCTGCGGAACTCGTTCCGGTACGAATATAGGAGACCGCTCGCGTTAGAGGCGTGGAGGGAGGCGTGCACGGCGCGGGAGAGGGAGAGCGTCGGCGAAGACGGCGCCCGCGACGCGGCCGCGACGGCGACGGCGACCGAACCGACGCCAGGCGTCGACGACGAAGAGCGTCGACGTCCGACGAAGCGCACGTCGTTTCGGTCGGGCGACGCCGTGAGCGGGGATGCAGGAGGCGGAGGGGCGAGTGTCGCACGCGCAGGCGAGAACGCGGCCGCGACCACGCGGCCGCACTCGCAGTCCACGCAGTCCACGCAACCGACGCAATCCACGCAACCCACGCAGCCGACGCAGCCGACACGCGCTCCCGTCCCCGAGCCTGAAGCGGTAGCGAAGGAGATTCTCGTCGACGACGGCATCGCTCCGGACGGGTATCGCAGTCCAGGAAAGGCCTGCGTGAAGCTTTCGAAGCGCGATCTGGTCTCCATGAGACGAGCGGCGACGAAGCTCTCCACGCGGTCGCCAGATTTTCTACGCGACGCGCTGAGCGAGACGGGCGTTTCCCTCGCCGAGAGCGTCGTGCCTCTGAACCCGGAGGACGGATCGCTGATGATGGATATCATCGCGGATGCGTCCGGATCCGATCGCGAGCGATTATTTGCGAACGTTCGCGACGTCGTAGACGCGGAAACGTCGGGATCACAGGGAATTAACGAGGTTTCCATGACGCAAGCGGCGACGCAGGAGTACGTCGCGCCGTCCGAGCTCACGGCGGCCACGTCCGCTGCCGTGGCGCGAATGGTCACGCAGACGTGTCACGAAGCGCTTGAACTTCACACTTCCGCGTCCGGGCTCGTGTCTTTCGGTCTTAAGCTCCTCAACGCAACCTCGGTCTGGGATTCGGAGACGTACAATCACATGGAAAAGACCGCAGCCGCGGGTGGGTTCAAACGCGGCGACCTCGTTGCGGAGTCAATCGCGCTCGCGTTGTACCCGAAGGAACAGATGGGTTGGGAGAGAACGAAAAAAGAAGATGGAGACGATACGCCGAGCGATAATCGCGTTTTCGCCGCGTCAGTGGGGGAGATAGACGGTCACGGAAGCGACATCGGCGCGGCGGGGTGCGAGGCGATCGCGGAGGCTGCGTTGACGCCTCGACGCAGCTCGGACGGTCGATGGATTTTCAACGAGTGCTTGCGCAGCTTGACGCTCGGTAAAAACCCGCGCGTAGGGGACGCTGGTTGCTCCGCGGTCGCGAAAGCACTAGCCCCGCGACCAGTGCGTTCTTCGTTCATGTTCAACACGACGCTGACTGTGCTCGATCTGTCCAGCTGTGGCATAGGCTCCGCGGGCGCGGACGCTCTCGTCGACGCGTTGAAGATGGTGCCAGTCGAGGATGACTGGATTTTTCCTTCTAACATACGGGCGTTGAAACTGTCGGGAAATCAAATAGGAGCCAAAGGCGCGAAAGGCATCGCGAGTCTTCTCGGGCCGAAGAACAATATGAAAAGCGGATCGTGGAGCTTCAACCCTTCGCTCGCGTTGATCGATCTCTCGGACAATCCCGGGCTCGACGACTCTGTGGCGGAGGCTTTCGTTCAGGCGTTGAAGCCTCGAAAGCAAAAATCGCAAAAACGCGAGCGGGGCGACGCGATCGCGAAGCCGAGTTTTGCGATCAACCTCACGCTCTCAAAGCTCCGACTTTGCGGCCACGCGTTCCACGACGGCGTCAAGAAGATTACAGACTCGCTCGACGCGAAGAACAATGGCTCGGACGGTGCCGCGAAAGCGTCCGCGACTGTTGTGTTCGAGCATCAAGGCTCGAGTTCAAACGCAGCCAACGTGGTGGTGGATAGTGAAGGCGACACGTACGAGATCGTCTTCCCCGTCGTTACCGGATCTGCAGCCGAGCGCCGCGATTTGTCCCTGTGGCACTGGCGAACGTGGATCACGCCGAAAAACGCGAGCAAAGATGATCCGACAGTGCCGTCGAAGGGTGCACCCGCGATGATGGATGTCCCAGGTTGGGTCAAGGACATGTCAGAAGATCATCACATAACCGGTTCCTCGGTTCCTTGGAGCGTCGGCTTCGCTTTTCGAAACATGCTGCTCCATCGTTTCGACGGCGGCGACTTCCTTCTCGCAGAAGACCCGAGCGCGGTGTCCGCGGGTCTGCCGCAGTGGCTAGACGACGAATTGAGATGCGTCATTTGCACGGACATGTACGTGAACCCGCACGCCTTGAACGGCTGCGGGCACTTGTTCTGTCATGAGTGCGTCTCTACGTGGTTAAAGAAAAACAATCAGTGCCCGATATGCCGTCATAAGCTTCTAGTGCCGACCTCGAAGGCGCTCACGCCGTGTCACATGACGCAGGGACTGCTCGATCGATACGTCTTGCCGTATCTCCCGGCGAAGGATGTCGCGGCGCTGAGGGATCGCGCGAGGGAGCTGAGGGACAACGCCGCGGAGCGCTCTGCGGCCGAGGCCAGACAAGCGAACACGAGCGGCGGCGGTAGATCGAATACTGCGAACGCGGCGGCGGCGGCGGCTGCCGCGACGTTCGCCACCATGATCACCGGCGGGAGTGGTGGTGGTTCCATCATCAGGCTAGGAGGCGCGCCGCCAAATTTCCAGGCGTTTCAGCAGATGTTCAACTTGCACGCTCAGGCGACCGCGGCGGCGAGGCAAGGGAGGCAATCTGGTGGAGGCGCGAGTGCAAATCGTCGATCGTCGCAGCCTGAAGACTCCTCGCCGATTCAGCTGGACATTTCGCCTATGAACGAAGTGTCGGACACCGTGCAGTCGGTAACAGGTGTCCTTCGAAATCTCATGGAGAGCAGGGCGCTCTTCGCTCGCGTTATGGCTGCCGGTGCTTCGATGGCGGAGAACACGCCGGGCGATCCTACCAATGCGTCCGGTGCACCGACACGGCGCGTGGAGTGGAACGCGGTGAGCTCTAGCATCGACCGGGAGACGCTGTGCGCTCGTTGCAACGTCGCAATTCCGCCGCGTTTCTTACGCCTTCGACGCACGGAAACCCAGATTCCGAGAGGAGGGTCCCCAACGATGTCACGGGTGTTTTATCACGCGAACTTCGATTGCATCCGCGGGATGCACGACGAAATCCGCGCGGCAGATAACATCGACGGTTTGAGCGAGCTTTCCGATCAGGAGAGGAGAGTCATCACAGCGCTGCGTTCGGTCATCGCGGATCCCTCCGCGCCACTCGGCGGTCCAACCGCCTCTTGAAGACGCACTTGATTGAGCACACGAGGTCAACGACCATATAGCTATATTCTTTCGAATTACGGAATGCTAATCATTCATCTACGGACCGATTTCACACGATCGTAAATAATCACGCAGCGTTATCAAGCTGCACTAACCTCGCCTCGTACGACTCGTGGAACGCGTTGGCGCACCACTTGAACGGAGCCGCGATGTCTTTCCCCGGAGGCAGCGCAGACGTTTCCATGAAAACGAGCTGCCTCGACTCCGCCCAGCGCGTCGCCTCTTCCACGCTCACCCCCCGTCGACGCAACTTGCCTAATTTATCGTTCGCCATGTCGATCTCGTTCGAGGTAACCTCTCCGTCGCCGTCTGCGTCGTAGATCACCTGCCCGACGAGGTCGTACTTGTTCCCGACTAAAACGCCTCGTATCGCCTTCCCTTTGTTCGACGGCACCGCCTTCAGCGCTTCCAGGCACGATGCGCACTTATCGAAGCTCTCTCTGCTGCTCTGGTCGTATACCATGATGACCATGTTCACGTTCTCGAGCAGGATCGGCATCATGTCGCTGAACATCTCGTGCCCGGAGACGTCGCACACGTACAGCTCCACGACTGCTTTCGTGCCTTCGATCGGAACCGGGGCGACGACGACGTCCATTCCACCCGTGAGCTTGTAGTTCTTCGGGAACAGTTTGCCCTTGCTGTGAAACATCTGCGTGAATGCGGTTTTGCCAACCGCGCGGTCACCTAAGGTGAGCCGTGGAGTGGTTTTACGTCAGCGACGAGAGGGAGCGAAGACGAGGATCTCTCTCTGCCGAACAACACCGTGACGAAGCGGGAGCGTCGAACGAACAATAAACCGAGGGACGACGCGCACCTAGGATGGCCACCTTGGCCCGGAGAGTGACAGACATGTTCTCTCTCTCGCCGAGCGACCCTAGCGATGACGATGCGACGTCTCCGACCGTTTCGCTGAAGACGGCGGACGGGCGCGCGATGTCGGTTTGAACTACAACGTCGCTCCCCAACTTTCTTTCTTCCTCGAGAAACCGCCAGAGCCGCTGCCAAAAAAAGTTTGATAAAAATGTTTGATTTTCGAGACATTTTCTCCGATTTATTTCCCTCGATGGCGCCCGTCCAACAGCGCCTTCGGACGGCCTCGTCCTCTGTTATAAGATAGTCTTGATTTTGCCGGGCGGGCGCTTTTCACTTCTCGGTGCGAAGACTTCCTCGAGAGCTTCGTCTGCGTCGAAGACCTCGCGGACACCTCGAGAGCGCGGCGAACACGAATAAGAGGTGCAGACCACGCACCTACCGCCGACGTCGATCGCGGCGCGATGTACGGCGAACCCGAGGACGACGACCTCGCCGCTGAAGAGCAGGCGTCATCTCTCAGGGCGTTCGAGAAGCATTACCAATCGGAGAACACGTGGGAGGACCTGGTCGAGGATGAGAGCGGCATGTTGAGGGTGACCACGGTGAGTGCTTGAGCTCCACCCACGCTCGCCGCCCGCTGAAGCCCGTATGGACGACCTGCCCTTGTGTTGTTGTCACAGAACTAACTTTCGCGATCGCTCGGTTCTCTCCACTTCTTTCCTCAGGGCGACAAGGGCTACAGGGAAAAGCGCCGGAAGATCGCGCTCGCGGCTTCGAACTCGCACGTATGCAAGGGGATGATACGGTTCGTGTACGTCGTCCTCGACCTATCTCAAGCCGTCAACGAGGAAGACATGAGACCTTCGCGACTCGCGGTCATATCGTCGCTGATGTACAAGTTTTTCCGCGAGTTTTTCAACCAGAACCCGCTCAGCCAGCTCGGCCTCGTCGTGACGCGCAACGGAATCGCCGAACGCGTCACGGAGCTGAGTGGGAATCCAGAGACTCACATCGCGGCTTTGAAGGAAAACCTAGACGCCGCGGGTGACATGTCGATTCAAAATTCCCTCGAACAAGTTCACGCTTCGCTCGTGCAGTTGCCGATGTACGGTTCGAGGGAAGTCTTGTTCGTCGTCTCTGCGCTTTCGACGTGCGATCCAGGGAACGTGCACACCGCAATAGCTGCTGCTAAAAACGCAAAGATACGCGTGAGTGTCGTCTCCGTCGCTGCGGAGATGCATGTGTGCCGTCGAATGACGGAAGAGACGGGTGGGATTTTCGGCGTCGCGCAGTCCCAACACCACCTCGAGGACCTTTTGATGGCGCACGCGCCGCCTCCACCTTTGAACGAAGAATCCACAAAGGTGTGTGCCTCCTCCACGGCGATGATATTTTTCCGAGTCTCGAGCACGTTCAACTTCATTAACTAACGCACTTCATTGTTTCCCAGCCGAGTCTTGTGGAGATGGGATTCCCTCAAAAGCGACCACTGGACAAAGACGCTTTCTTTTCAGGTAGAGGGGGAGACTACGTGTGTCCGAGGTGTAAATCAAGAGTCGAGGTAAACTCGATTTTTCATCTCACGTGCTGACGCGAAAACAAAAATAATTCTTTCTTTCGATTTCACTTTTCGCCTGAGCTGACCGAGACGAACGCTTGCTTTTGATCGCAGGAATTACCATCGCAGTGCACAGTCTGCAAATTGACCCTAGTTTCATCGGCACATCTCGCACGCTCATATCACCATTTATTCCCGGTTCCTCCTTTCACGGTGAGAATAAAAAAGTGTCTCTCTGGTTTCAAACGCGGCACAAAGTTGATCATATTTTCATCCTGAACGCAGGAAGGATTCGGCCTCGACGATGAAGGTAAAAGGCACACGTCGTGCTTCGCTTGCTACGTCGATTTTGAGGAAGGAAACGAGTCCACGAGCAACGAAAACGCGCCGTCAGTGTGCCCGAAATGTAAGAAGACGTTCTGCTTCGTGTGCGACGTGTACATACACGAAAAATTGCACAACTGTCCCGGTTGCGAGCTCGTAAAGTTTCTAGCGGAGGAAGGGCAGTGATACACAAGTAGCGAAAAATTAGAAGAACGCGCGATAAAATAGTATTATTGCAAATGGTCAACAAGCTCGCTAGATAGAAATTACAATTCTTCGTCGCTGCTGATGTAACTCCCCTGCGAGAGTAATGATTCAGTAAAATATGAAAAACGCCCTGGAAACATAACAACAAGCAAGTGCGGAGGGTGAAATGGTAAATGAAACAAACCTCGCCGTGTTTCGATGCTTTGCTAAGTCCAAGACGTTTCTTTAAGGCAGTTATTCGATCGATTCGGCTCGTCAAGACCGTATGCGTCGCCACGCTCCTTGGAGAATACGCAGCCGAGCGACTGTCAAATAAATTACTTGAAGTTAGTCGAAATAGTTATCAAGTTGGAAATGTAAAACTCACGTTGTAAGAGGAGAACCCGTATCTCTTCGACCTAACTGTTCCAGTTCACCATTCTGGAAATGCGATTACATTAGTCGCGTGACAAGATAAATTAAACGCGAGAGCGAACATACCCGCTTCTCAAGCCGTTCGCATTTTAGTTTGTAAACCTCAAGTTGTGATTGAACGTCTTTCACAGCATCCCTGCTGGAATCGCGTGAATTTTCCGGATAGGATATCGACTGATGCTCAATCTGCCACTGCAAATGCGCGGCTCTTTCGACCGCATCGCGGGTGCTCCTCATGAGCTCCTCGTTCAGCGCTTTAAGCTTGTCGACCTCGGACTTTCTCGACGAGGACGGCGTCTTTTTTGAAGGTGTCGGGCTAACTTTTGCACTCGTGTCTTGAATATAGTCAAGAAGAGCCTGATTATCCCTCTCGACCTCTTCGCAGCGTTCCTGCAAAAAAAGAAATGGTGTTCATTCATACGAGGAAGTTTGGATGAACAGTGGCAAACATGCAACGCGTCGCGCGATGGGATATGAATTCGAAGATTAAGTTCGTCCTACCAAAAGAACACTCTCTGCTTTTTCTTGATCCCCAAATTCTTCCTCGGCTCGCTGTGCTCTCAATTCTGCGTTTTGTAATTTCGCCTCAACTTGGGTCTTTGCGTCCATTTCTCTCTGCGCGTGGATGAATTTGTTTTAAGTCAACGACGCGGCGTGACTCGGAAAAAAAGGTTCCCACCTTCAGAGCGAGTTCGGCGCTTTCTAACATTCGGCGCGTTCGCAACGATTCCAACAATGCTCCACCGTCCGCTAATCCTAAAGTCTTCGCTTCGACGTCGAGTGCTTCTTCGACCTCCTGTTGACGATAAATAAATCAGAAATTTCGACGGAACCAAGACCAAAATAAATAATTCGCCGGCAGAAACGCTCAGCTCAGCTCTCGGCTAGGAAATAAAATTAGAGATGATTTGCCGACCTGTAACGCGCTGTGTAACTTCAAATTTTTGCCCTCGATCGATGAAAGCGCCTCGAGGAGCGATTCCTCGCTGAATTTGCTTTTAACTTTACTCGAGTTGAAAGCCGGACTTCTCCTTTCCGCCCCCGGTATTTTGCTTCGAATTTTCCTTTCAAGCTTACCGACGTATTCTCGTAATTCTGTCCTTTGATTTTCAGACTTTTGCAGGTCGAGCGACATTTTATTCAGCTGCGGGGTGGGTGAGCGAGCGGGAAGAAGGTTGTGAGTGTCGGAGTCACCATAGACGTCGTGGTGCCGCTGTTCCTTTCGAATATGGGCACTAAATAGACAGACACGCACCCTCAACCGCATGGAAGCGACCTGCTTCTCGCGCGCTTCCTGAGCGTGGCGCGCCTTGCGCTCCATCACGATGGCTTCGGCAGCGCGCTCCTCGGCGGCGACGGCGCGTTTCTCCATCTGTCGACGCGACGAGAGAGTCAGGGTCGGTAAACGTTTATTTCGCGAAAGGTAACCGGCGCGACCGAGCGCGGGTGCTGATTGACGATAGACATCACACCTTCTTGAACTGGTCTTGCGCTTTGCGCGTCTCGTTTTTGCACTGCGCGATCGCGGAAACTTGCGCGGTGATGGCGGAGGGAGTTTTCCTCTGGTGATGATGATGATGGTGAAGACGGGAAGCTCTCGTCAAGGCGTCCACGGGGGAGGACGACGATACTCTCGGTGACGCGACGATCGCTGCTTCGTCGAGCTTCGCTTCGAGGAGCTGCTGGTAATGGCGTCCCCACGCGGTCCTGGAGAGCGTGAGTAGGGCGGGCGGGACTCGTCAGACTCAAATGTGTTTGTCGGGCGCGGGAAACAACAACGAAGCCGCCGGCGGGTCGAGCGTCCCATCACGCACATGTTCGAGTCGTTGGAGTACTCGTGCGTCATCAGCGTGTCGGCACCGTACATGCGCTCTCTCATGTGCTCTGTCGCGGTGCACCGCAGAGGTGGGTGCGCACACGGAGTGAGGAGGGGCTTTACGTCCTCCGCGATGTTTGATTTTTCCTTCCTTTTTTCTGCAATTTTCGAGAGCAGCATTCGGACTGTTGGACACTTTGGAGATCGCGAAGTTTCCTCCCGAGTTCCTCAGAGGCGCTGGCGCCAGGTGGGGGGGAGAGCGCGTCCTTCGTCGTCGACACGCGCGGCGCTGTGATGCGGCGAGTTCTTCATCATGCCGTACTCGCGCTGTGCGCGCTCGCGTGCGCCGCGTCCGAAGCATCCGGCGCACGCGACCTCGACGACGAAACGACCTCGGCACCCGTGAAAATCTTCGTCGTGAGCGTCCTCGACGATCCAGTTGGCCAGGCGAGACTCGCCAGACTTCGCTCGTCCCTCTCGAGCGTGGCATTCGAGGTCGTACCCGCCGTGGACGTCAGGAAGACGCCCGAGCGCGAGCTGAGAGACATCCGAAGACGCGTGGACGGCCGACGCTTCGAGGAAATCAATCGACGACGAGTCTCGCTCGCGGAAGTTGGATGCTCGCTGTCGCACCTACGCGCGTATGAAACGATGCTCGAATCGAATCACGATGCCGCGATCTTCCTGGAAGACGACGCGATTCCGATGAACGGCGCCTTGGATGATTTCACGGCATGGTACGAAACCCTACCTAAGGACTGGGCGGTCGTGCGTTTGGACCACCGCGCGCGGCACTGGGCCTGTCACTCACCCGGCGCCGGTGAAGCGTGCGAGAACGCACTGAAACCTGTCGTCGTCGACCCATCGTCGCCGCGGGCGCACGCGCGGTCGTTCTCGTACGTGAACGATACGTCCATGTCGCAAATTTACGGATCGTACGCTTACCTCGCGAGCAGAGAGACGGTCGAACATTGGCTTTGGCACGCGTACCCAGTCGCGGTCACGTCCGACCGTCTCATACAGAGGACTCCGCCGGGGAAAAAGCAGCTGCTCGTTCACCCGCCACCTTTCGGTCACGACGACGAGCAAAAAGACGAGGATTCGATGATGTGGGACCGGATGGCGACGTTCATGAGTGGAGAGGGCGGCGAGGTCGATAACCTCGCTGGCAGGCATCTTATATGCGGCGTCGACGTCAAGACGGGTGCGGGGGGCACGTTTAAGTTCAGGGTGTCATCCTCCGAAGACGTGATCGAAAAGGTGCTGGCATTCGGGAGAGAACACGGTATCCAAGAAAGCGAGTTAGAGAGAATTCTATTGCCTGAAGTGGCGCCGTGCTTGAGAGCGAACCAAGCGAAACAGAAGGAGGATGACGGGAAAGATAGCGACATAGAAGAAGCTCAAAAGGATGAGCTCTGATTTCAGTTGCCGCGTGCACTGGTCTACATTTTCCTACCAACTAGAATCGCAATCCTTTCTTTGCCGTAGAAGCGGCGGTCACGCTCGTCATCGTGGCGATTTGACTGTTGTGAAGCTCACGGCATTCTTCTAGAATCGCGCGCTGAGTCGCGCGCGGGATGTCTTTCCTCGCCGCGAGCATACGCTCGGCGGGTTCCAGGCCGAGTTCTGGCATGGACTGCACTAATATTCCATATGCGAGCACGAAAGACTCCGCGTCATCCGCCGCTGCGACGTCGCGTATGTCAGCGAGGCGTTGAAGCCATGGATCGACAATCTTGTACGGCAAGTAGTCCCCGAAGCACTCCCGGAGAACATCTTCATCTGCTGCCATGCGATCAACAGTTCCCGGGCGAATAACTTGTAAGTGTCGCATGCACGCGTCGATGATGATCTTCACGACGCGAGTGAGCACAGCCTCGCACACCATAGGAGCCAAATTGCGCGTGACGTACTGCTCTACATCTCCGAGATAATCCACGATCGTAGCCACGAGCGTTTCCGTGACTTCGCCTTCGATCCACGCGCCGCCTCCGGTCTTGTCCACGACGAAGAGTTGCGCAAACAAGGCGACGACGCTCGGATCCGTGACGACTGCCGCGGAAGCCGCGGAGGCGCAGTGTTCCGCGTTGCTCATGAACGCGTCGAGTGCGGGTCGAATGATACTAGTCTCCCCGCCGGAAGCAGATCCTTTATTCGCTAGTGTCACCATCGCGTCAGTCGATCCAAGCGCTTTGACGAGAGAAGACTCCATTTCGGACGCAAGACGATGGCATCTCGATGCATCGTTCACCCCGGCGAGTAGGACGTTGTATTCCACCGTCTTCGCCGCCGCGAGCGCGGCTCTTTCTTGCGTCGTCAGACCCATCGTGGCAGCCGTCGACGATGGCCTCCTAAAGTGCACGGGTGATGATAGAGACGTGACCGTGGACGAAGATGTCGCGGCTGCGCCGCCAAGGCGCTTGTGCTGTTGCGCGGCGAAATCCGCCAGGATCGACGCGATCGCAACCGCGGCGGCGGGGACGAGCTGAGGCCCACCGCCTACCGCGACTTCGAGCTGCTCGTTCAGCAGACGGAAAAATTCGACATCGCTCGCGGTCCACAGAGATCCATCATCCGCGGCCTTCAGGGGCTGTGACGCGGTCATGCGATGGAGATTCACGGACCATGTGTGCACGGTTTGCGCCATCCGCGAAGTGTACACGTCGACCAAGTCAACCAGGCGAGCAGGATACGTCATCGTTTCGTCATCGTCCTCTGAGACTCCCGGGGATTCCGGTCCATCGTTTCGCACGATACCTTCAGCGTTGCGGTGAACAACATCGATCATTTTAGTCCCTTCTACTTCCTTCTCATCGACCGTCTCAATAGCCGCCGCCGCGTTTCCGGCGCCGGTTGCCAGAAAAGACTCGAGGGAAAGCACCGAAGGTTCGCCGCTTCCATCAGCGCCTCCAGGGCTGTCAAATGCGTTTTTTCCGCGTCCAGTTTTCCCGGGCGGCGGCGGTCCCCCGGTCTTCATCACAGTAGGCGGCACCGCAGGCACGGAGGGAGGCGGGGTTGATACCCCCTTTGGGGTTCCGGGCGGCTCCGACGGCGCGACCTCGACATCCACCCCCAACGCTTCCATGGCCTCTGCGTAAGACTGATACCAATTCAGGACGACGATGATGTCCGCGTTTGACAAGTCCCTAGCCACTGCGACGAGTTTATCGATCAGTTTCGAGACGTGTCGGTGCCACGCCGGGGCCATGACGCTCTCGAAAATGCGATACTTCGGAGGAAACGCGGGGACAGCGTAGTCAAACGCATCCGTGAGTTGCTGCATCAGAACGTTCATGTTCTCCAAGACCATCGGGACGTCCAACGGTCCTCCTCCGACGTCGACGTCGCCCATGAGGCTCTCCACCGTCATAGTAAATCGTTCCTCTACCGCATCTCTGACTTCTCGCAACATTCGTTTCTTGTACTCTTTCCCTGGCGCGGCGGCGGGCGCGGGTTTGTCGTTTTTTTCCTCGTCTCCGTCGCCGCCGTTTCTGTTTTTTTCCGCGTCCTCCTTCGCCTGCGCGGCGAGCTCGGCGTCGAGCTGTTCCTGCCCTTCCACGACTCTGCACGCGCGAACGAGCGCCTTACTGCCTCCTCTGCCCGCGAACAACGAACTGTGCACGGTTCTCCACAAGATCGCCTCGAACTTTTCGATCGCTTCGTCGATCGCGGCGAAGTGCGTCGCCGCCGGTCTCGACGCCGCTCGCGACACGCCGCCGTGGGGCTGCCGTCTCGCGGCTTCGAGGGCGACGCGCGCGGGTTGAGCGCTCGTCGCGAGGGTGGTGAGTTCCTCCCAGCACGCGAAGAGATTATTTTCGTCGTTCAGCATCTCGATCGCCTTCGCGGCTTGTTCCGGCAAGGCGATGATCGCCTTCGCGTCGTCGATCGTTCGTTTCAGATTAACGCGCATCACGGAGAGGTCGCGAAGCAACTCGCGCCGGCTCGAGAGCTCGTCGTTTTCTTGTTCCTTGCACAGCGCCTCTATCCTCGCGATGTTCGCCTGCGTCTGTTCCACGGCCGCGCGCGCGGTGTGAAGCGCCTCGACGCCGGTTCTCACGCCCTCGACGGACGCTTCTAAACTCGCCGCGAGCTCTTGCTCGGCTTTGTACAGCTTCGCCGCGACCTGCTCGCGCAGCTCCGGGAGTCTCGCGAGGTCTTCAGGGCGCGACAGCATCTTCGCGAGCCGTCGTTTCGCTTCCTCTTTCGCCGCGTCGACCTCCGCCTGCCACGGCAGCGGCGAGCCGTCCTCGCCGCCGTCTCGCTTCCCCGGGAAAGTTGAAGTTGACGACGACGACGGCGGCGTCGCGTCGTCCGCCGCAGCCGCCTTCGCGCGCGCTGATACCGCATCCTCGCCGCCGCCGGCGGCTTGTTCGCGCGTCATCGACGAGCTGCGAGCGGCACGCGGGTGGGCTCTCGCCTGCCCCGCCGCCGCGACCGCGCGCGAATCTGACTAGCCTGCACGTCTGGAGGCACGGCATCGGCACCCTGCCCTGCTCGGGTCAGCTCGATTTTGAAGGGACGTCGACCGACCGGAAAAACTCGGCTTGCGAATCATCTGCATTAACGACGACCGACCCCGGGGCCTGCCCGAGGCCGCTACATCAACCAGCGCGTTGATATCGTAACAGCGACTGATACGGAGATCGTACCAGCGCGCGCGTGTGTGAAACGCGGTTACAACAGACTCCCGCTTCTAGTCTCCCTCGAGGAGGAAACTCGCGCACTCGGATTGGCAATCAGCTTTTGAGAGTTCAAAGCCACAGCAACGCGAGCGTCGATAACTTAGCCATCCATCGACGGAGTCGACAACAGACAGACACACGAATTCTGCACACAGGGAATCAGATCTGGACCCTGCGCAGTAGTGTGAACACCCGTATAGCGTCATGAGGCCCCAGGGAGAAGGCGTCCCCATCCCAAGGTGTGTACCCGCGCGCGCGGTCGCCGCCGTTTCCGCCACTCCCCAAAGCGAGACGTCGGCGTCAATTTCGAACCCGTCTTCCTCCGCGTCTCGACACGTCACGTGGTGAGGTATCCATCGATCACCCGCCCGAGGCGACGTATCTCAGTGCTCGCGACTGACCATCTCCGTGAATCGTCGCTCTCGTTACACTCGCAGGGATGGGGCACCGCCTAGACAGGGTGGGCTTCGAGACGAACACAGAGACCGAGACAGGGACGGGCACCACAGACAGAGACATAGAGACAGGCACGATAGACACCGTGACAGGGCACCTGGAGGGTATCGACCTTCCGGTCTTCCGAGCGATAGGAAAGGACAAAAGCTCCCTCTGCTGACGCGCCTGAAGATGAGATTCAAATCGAAGAAAGGTACGCGCTTCGCTTGTTGGGTCTCGCCGCGACGCGCCTTTTTCGCTCGCCCACACGCGTTCTTCCCTCGTCGTCGTCCTCGCGCTGTCGCTGAGCGCATCCATCTTCTTTTCAATGATAACAGGAGGCGTACTGCCACAGTTCAAAGGAGGCGGATCAGGCGGAATAGGGCGTCGAAAGAAGAGCGCCTCCCAGCTCACGGCACATTTTTTTGTAGGGTTGCTTCCTCGCCAGCTACCAGCGGGAGTCCTTCTGAAAACCTTTTCTTTGTCGTTCGCGCCGATTTTTTTTCCTTACTGACGTTTGCACGTGCGGTGTCGATGTGGACCTCACTCTCAGGGCATGGTATTCCTTATCGTGTTTCACGCCGCCTTGGTGATTTGGGCGAGTACGCTCGCTACCAGTTTCCTTTATAGGGTTGACTTATCCTCGGAGAGCGTGAAGGTGAACAACGCCTTGGAGGTATTTGGAGAAAGGGATATGGATCCATCGCAACTCATGGATGGATCCAGCGAATCGTCCACGCGTCAGGCGCACGTGCGCATAGGAAGCCGCACGAGTGTGAACGGAACATCGAAGGCCGACGAGGTTCTGGAATTCGGCACGTACAGAGGAGAACAGTTCATCCCAAAGAGCTCGTTGCGTTCAGAAGGCGACGGCGCGTTAGAGGTCGTGACCACTAGATTATCCCTCGCTCCGACTGGTGGGAACGTTGGCGTTGGTACGCAAGAACCTACCGCTAAATTTGACGTCAATGGAGGCGCCGTTATTCGAGGCAACGCGACCATCGGCGGGAATAATCAGTCATCGCTCCTCAAAATCGATTCGCAAGGAACGCAAACGACTGGATTTCAGCTAGGTCCTGAACCAACCATCGAAGCTTCAAACTCTTCTACTTCCCGCAGGCTGCTGCAGGCTTCAAATTCAACGAATAGCACGACGAATACTTCTAGATTCAACAAGAAAAGTTTCGGCGTATATAGCCTAGTCGGGGGGGAGCAGGTTGTGGTCAAACGTGGAAACGACACCGTTCTGCAATTTGACAAAAACGAAGACACGGAGATCGCCGCGCAGAACAACGTCGTGGTCCGAGCTCATAAAGGGGATATCTCGCTGATATCAGGGAACGGTAAGATCCATATTCACGGCGCGATCACCCTCGGGGGGAGCGACTTGACAGGAACCATCGCGGACTCGTCGGATACCCCTGGTGCAGGGGCGTTTAATTTGCTATCCGCGTTAAGCGTGGTGAATGGCACAGTGAAGATTGCCTCACCGAATATCGTGCACGAGGGAGCTACCGTATTCAACGGGAGCTTCACCACAGGTAATGGTACTATACAACTTGGCAACGCCTGGGAGGATGACATCGAGTTCCGCGGTACGATTAAAGGGCGCACCGCATTTTCTTTCGGGGGCGCCGTGGACGACGCAAGAAAAATTTCAGTCGTGGTGGACGAGCCCACATCCGCCTGGCGAACGATTGTCCTTCCGGATGCGAGTGGGCGCTTCGTAGTTTCTGCCCAAGCGCCATTGTCAGTAGACTCGAGTGGAGGGGTTCAACTGAATCAGTCAGCCATAACCCGCGTTGGTGCGTTGGTGTCGGGCTCGATCCTTCCTTCATTTGGGGACATTGACATCGGAAGCAGTTCATTGACAGCCGGGAATCTCACGTTGTATGAAGACAACATCATCATGACGAAAGCAGTAGGAAAGCTGATACATACCGGGAGCACCGGTTTCATTCTTACCAGTCAAAACGGCTACGTGGACATCAAAACTGGAGCTGCACCTGCAGGATCCTCGGGTTCCCTGAGTATATCCACCGGAGATGCCGTTGGCGGCGCCGGAGGTGCGATAAGCTTAGCAGTGGGCAAAGGCAACACCGGCACAGGCGGCGACATCGGCCTGACCGCGGGCTTGTCCAGTGCGGCCGCGGGAGGTGCCGTGGGCGTGACCGCGGGCCGGGGCAAAACAGTCGGCGGCGGCGTGACCGTGACCGGCGGCATCGGCGATACGTCCACAGGCGGCGACGTCACCGTGGTGAGCGGCGCCGGCACGACAACATCGAGCGGCGCCGTGAGCGTGAAGTCTGCAAACGCCGGCACGAGCGGCGTGAGCGGCTCCATGACTTTGGCGACCGGGTCGACGGTTGCTGGAGTGTCGGGAGCGTTCAAGATTGACACGGGCAGCACTACCGCCGGCGGCAACTCGGGGTCTGTTGCCGTGACCACGGGCGGATCCGCTGGTGGTGCTGGCGGCGCTTTCAGCGTGACCGTCGGCACCGGAGACACCGGCGCAGGCGGCGCCATCGGTATGACCGCGGGCCGGGGCAAAACAGTCGGCGGCGGCGTGACCGTGACCGGCGGCATCGGCGATACGTCCACAGGCGGCGACGTCACCGTGGTGAGCGGCGCCGGCACGACAACATCGAGCGGCGCCGT
>JACLAB010000879.1_pt1 | contig 22559 bp, 8 predicted proteins | sample 8027921 | NCBI WGS metagenome assembly JACLAB01 (sample SAMN15725117, study PRJNA655200) | protist metagenome | isolation source: fluorescence activated cell sorting (FACS) single amplified genomes of... | place: USA: West Boothbay Harbor, Gulf of Maine | collected 2000-07-19
CGCGCAGCGCGTTGAACCGATGAAGGCGCCGACGGTGACGTGGTTGGAACCGCCCAAGGGGCACGTCGCGGGCGGGACGACGCTCGCGGTGTACGGCGGCGGTTTCCTAAACTCGGCGCGGTTGAAGGTGAGGTTCGCGAGGGGCGAGGAGACGACGGAAGCGTACGCGACGTATCACTCGTCGACGATGATCACGGTTGTGACGCCCGCGCGCGTCGGCGCGGGATGGACGCAAGTCACGGTGGCGAACGACGGGGAGACGTGGAGCGGGACGCCGAACGTGTACACAAAGGGATCTGGGACGTTTTTGGCGTACGTCTACGACGATTCGTTGGCTGGATTTTACGATGGCGTGCGACAAGGGGAGAATACGAACGCGTATCACGAGTTGTGGAGCGCGAGTAACACGACGGGGCCGTACATCGGCGGTACCATCGTGCGCGTCTACGCGCGCAACTTGGATTTGGGCTCGAATACGTTGTCGTCAAGCGCTACGTACGTAGGCCCGACAGACGGCGCGGGGTCGCCGAATCCGAACTTTCCAGACCCTAATGCGGTGATGAATAGTCCGCCGGTGCATGGGACGTTCTATCCGGGCTCGAAGTTGACGTGCAGGATGACGTGCAACATCGATGTAAATCAAGACTCCAGCATCGCTAGCGACGGGTCGGAAACCTTTGTCACGGCGCAACCAGCAATTTGGCATAGCTACACGTCGGTTGAGTGCGAAACACCACCGATGCCGGTGCCAGTGGGCGATCCGATTCCGTCGACGGCGTGCCACATGCACATCTCCAACGATGGGATCAACTACGATTACGCCAACGTTACATTTACGTACGCGGATCCGTTGCCGACAGTGACTAGCATTAGCACGGCGCAGTCTTCGGTTTGGGGCGCTCGAGGCCCTTTTGATGGAAACACCGAAGTCATCGTCAAGGGAACGAACTTCCTTCCTAGCAAGTATCTCAAATGCAAATTTGGGGGTATACCGGAGAGCGGTAAAAATTTATGGGAAAGCGACGACGTGTCGCACGTCGTCGGCACGCCCGGCGGACGTGTTCGGTGGGTTTCGAGCACGGAAATTCGTTGTATAACCCCGGAGTTCGGTCCTGCGTCACAACAACGTCAATATCCAGCTGGTTCGACGTTAGCGGCCTCCATCGGGTGTTGCGCCGTGCTAGATGTCACCTTTGATGCCAACAACGGCATTTCGTCCACCGTCACCATAGTCGACGGCGGGCGAGGCTACGCCACCGCGCCGGTGCTGACAATAATCGGTGGTGGAGGAGGGGGTGCGACGGCGACAGCGACCATAGACTCGAGCGGAGTCGTCAACGCGGTGACGATCACGAACGCGGGGCACTCTTATAATCAGGGCTCTGGCGCCACCGCCACGGCGACGCTCGACGCCTCTGGTGGAACGTTGAGCGCGCTTACGCTCACGGCTGCGGGAAGCGGTTACACCGTGCCGCCTGACGTAACGTTTTCGTGTAGCGGCGGGGGTGACTCGTGTCTGGGTACGCATATGCAGCACGCTCGTGCTGTGGCAACTCTAGGTCCCGCCGCCAATTGTTTCCCCGAGTATGGATGCTACGACAAAGTTGTCGTATCGCTGCGACTGACGTTCGTCGGTAATACGTACACTTCCGCGCCTGTGGTTACGATATCACCTCAAAAGCCGTACGTCTTGGTGCAGGCGAATGAACTTTTCACATCGGCGAATGATCCCCCGTCGATTGGGGCGTACACCATGCAAGGGAAAGGGGAAACCGAGCTCGATCCGCAGCTCTCGCACGGCTCGTGGGTGGACGACGGAAGCGGAGGGCGAATTTACAACGTCACCGACGCGCCTTACGACGTTGTCGCGGTCTCGGGTGTACCAGGAGCGAATCCTGGGCGACGTCTGTACGCGGTCAATCAATATAGTCAGAATAGCCCGGAAGATCGCGGTGATCTTCTCGCACCGCTGGGCCAAGCGGGAAGCGATGGGTCGATTAAACCGGCGCACCAGGATCTCGTACAAGTGAGCAACAATTACAACAAGTTCGGCGTTCCTGTGATCGGTAACGCGGCTGCAACGCCCACGCACGTTGGATATCGCGACAACACCGCAGCGGTAAAGGGATATTGGATGTGGAGTCGCAGTACGGGCTCAGCGAGCGATTGCCAAGTTTCCAACAATCCGCCGTTGAACTTTTATGATGGCACAACGCTTATGGGACATAACCTCGATAAAGGCACGGGGTGGGTCGTCGCTGGCTCCTCAAACGAGTACTTGGGCATTCCTGGAAACTCCGACTTGGGTCATCCGTCGAAATCGTGCTTGTACTTTTTGTACGGCGACATTTACGTATCGCCGTCGGGGAGCGACGCAACCGGACAAGGCACCGCGGCAAGACCGTACGCCACGATTCAAAAGTGCATCGATTCGGCGTTGACAGACGTGCGTGATTATCACGTGAACGCCGTCGGTGAGTCAAACCCGAGCGTGCCCGCGAGGATATCGACGCAAATCACTAAATTCAACGCTGGGCGCTCGCAAAAGCGCGATGGAGGCGGCGGCTACGCGTACACTGTGAATCGCGATCGTTGCATCCTGAAAGACGGCACGTACTTCGGCCCGGGCAATCGACAACTTCGTGCCAACGGTCGCGTCATCCAGCTATGGGCAGAAAACGAGGAGCGAGCCGTCATCGACTGCGAAGGCTTACCCGTGGGCAAGCAAGTCTACGCCAAGCGCGAGCCGACGCGCGTGAGCGCGCCGGGTTCGATCGCCACCCAGGGCGTCGTGCTCAAGCGATGCGGATTCAAGATGCCTTACGCCGCGGCGGATAAATTATTTTACCCCGGTCGTCCGACGACGTGATCAAACGCGATAAAACAATCATTTGAATTTGATATTACACCCGCCGTGTCAGTCAGCCGCCGCGCGAGGCGCCCTCGCTCGGCGCCGTCCTCGACGACCGCCTTCAACTCCCCATCGGCCCTTTCCCCCCCTTGCTCTGCTCAAACACGCTCTTCGACAAGTCCTGCGCCGCCTGTTGCGCCCGTCGCGCCATCTCCGCCGCGTCCGTCGCCGCCGCCTCCTTCATCAGCGCGTCCGACTTCACCGCGAAGCGCTGAAACGTCCTCGAGTTCGCCAGCGCGTTCACCATGAGTTCGTTGAACACGTACGAGAACAATCTATTGACGAAACTCATCGCGTCCGCGCGTCGCGCGCGTCGTCGAGCGTGCGCGTGCGCGAGTCACGCGTCGGCGCGCGCCGTCGAATGACGTCGAAGGTTCGTCGGGTCGGGTCGATCGCACACTCGCGCGCGCGACGACGCGCACAGAAGGACGCGCGACGCGCGCGACGCACGGTAGTCGAGCGCACTCGAGCGCGCGCGCGTCATGATGCGCGGTGGACCGTTTAAACTCCCGAACGCCGACCCCGAGGCGGCGGCGACGGAGAAAATGAAGAAGGAAGCCATCGCGCGCGTGAAATCGTGGGTCGAGGCGCGCCTGCCGAGTGAACACCTGACGAATCGCGATGCGGTGGTGGACGTGAGCGAGGTGCAGTGCGGGGACCCGAATTGCGCGCCGATCGACGCGGTGGTGAGGATCATTTACAGGGAGTCGTGCGGGACGATCTTCGGAATTCCGTGCGAAGTGCAAGACGTGGAGGAGGAAGACATCGAATCGCAGATGCCGCCGCCGGAAGTGATCGAGGATTGGTATCTGGGGAAGCCGACGCCGTGGCCGCCGGAACCGGAACCGCAGGAGCCGGGACCGGTGCCGACGGACGCGTTGCGGTTCGCGGTGGGCGACCGCGTGCGGTGCCGCATCGGACCGGGCGAAGATGGATGGGCCGCGGGGACGGTCGTCGCGCATTGGTATCGCGGAAGCACGTGGCCGACGGGACAGTACGCACCGTATCAAGTGCAGCTCGATCGTAAGGATATGGGCAGTGGTTTGATTTTCGCGCCGTACGACAACGATCAGTGCGTGATGAAGGAATAAGCACATCGACGGCGCCGCCTTCTCGATCGGCCATCGCCGAGGGTCTCGCGAACGAATAGCACGAGTATCACAATCGAACCCTCGATAACACCAGTCAGAAGAAGCGAACGACCGAACGTATTGCCCCGCTAGTTTTTAATCACACATCCGACTTTAACCAATCGACGCGTCTTGTCAAGTCGAGCGCGCGAGACAGCGCCCGCCGCAATGCGCGCCTCGACCCACGTCGCATGCTCACCAGCCTACATTGCATCGTCGACGCGAGTGGTTCACATCGCATCGCGCGCGCGCGCGACCGCGACTGCGTCGACCGCGGCGTTGCCACGCGCGTGAAATCGTTCCGAGGCGTTGCGAGACGAATCGTTTCGTCTGGCGAGCGCTTTTACGCGACCGAACGTTCCTTCAAGCGACCGCAACCGAGCCGTTTTGTGCTCCATCCCATGTCGGCGATCGTGTATGATCGTAAACTCGCGAAGAACGCGCGACTGACGCCGTGCGAGAAACGTCTCGACGACGTCAATGCCGCCGCGAATCTACTCCTCGCGGTATCGTGGTACAACGCGTCGCGATCGTATGCGGAGTGGCGAGCGAGTGAGGCGGGCAAGACAAACTGAGTGCGACGTCGGGCGAATTGAGTGCGACGTCCATCGTTTTAGCGCACGCGCTTCGCCATCGCCGAATCCAGACGAACGAAGTAGGGCGCCGCGCTAGCGAAATGTTGTGCCGAGAATACCAACAGACACTGCACGACGCACGACGCACAACGCACGACATAACGCGACGCACCGATGCTCGCCCGACCAATCGTCGTCACGGCGTCGCGAACACAAGCTAATACGCACGCTCATTCGCTGCGTGCTCGCGTTGCATTCCCGCGAAACTCGCGCGTCGTCAAGTTGAGAAAGCCTCTCCGCGGCGCCGTGCACGTCTGCACGAGTCCGGCGCCGCCGAGAGTGATGGTTGTCCATGCGGATCCAGACGACGTGCGAACGACAGAACCCGAGGCAGAGGTCGAAGACGCCACGGACACTTCCGTCGAAGACGCGACGAAAGAAGTCGAAGCTGAGGTCGTCGAACCTCACCGAGTGATGACACCCGAGGCCATCGAGACGAAGAAGGCAGACGTGGACTCGGACGACGAAGCGCTGGCGGAAATGACGCGCGTGTTGCAAACTTCTTTGAGTCCGCGCGCCGCGGCGCTCATCGCGAAGGGCTTTGTTGATCTAGGAGTGGAGTCACCGAGAGATTTGCGCCGCGCTGTGGCGAAACGATCGAGCGCGATGATTGGCATCGAAGCGCTCGCAACGATCTTCAACGGATTGATGTGTTTCAGTTTGTTCTCGCTCGCAGCCGCGGCTCAGTTCTCCGACTTCTTCATACCGAGCTTCTGGAATTACGTCGTGACGTTGTTAGGCATGGTTGGTGCCGCAATCTTCGCAGTCGAGGCGGGCGCGCATCTCTTCATCACCGCCGTCTACGTGTACAGCACGATTCGATTCGAGACGACTGATTTGAGAAAGTTCGTGCAATCCATGCAACGGATCGGCGATAACGATCACATCATCGGTGTCGTACCGCAATCGTCAACCATCAAGCGCGCGTCCACGCTCGTTCACGTCGTGAACGTGTTGAATAACCTTCGTGACGCTTTGCATTCCGAAGCCGAAATCATCACGCCGACGCACAAGAGCACTTTGCACAACTTGGCGGCGTACTTCGAGTACTCCAACGCTCAAGCGAAGCAAGGTTTCAAACCAGAGGACTATGGGCTTGACTCGAAACAGTGCATGGCAATTGCCTCTCTGTTTTCTGAATGGGACACTGACGGAAGCGGAACGCTGCGCAGCGAGGAGCTCTCAAAGCTCCTTCGCTCGCTCGGCGACGACACGATCAATGACATGGACGTCAACATGGCCATGCGCATCCTCGACAAGAACGAGACCGGTGAGATCGACTTCGGTGAATTCGTCAAGTGGTACAAGGACGGCGTCAAGCTTCCCGATACGATGACTACGAGCAAATCGGGCGCCGACGACCTCGAAGACATCGACCCCAACACGCGCATCGACGAAATCACCGGCTGATTTGGACGCGAGCCGGCGACTTCGATTTCACCTTCTCTACCCACCTTTATCACGTTTACCGACACAGCGACGATTTTCAATACTCCACGACCAACGACCTTTCCATCCGCCAACTGTCGCCTCGGCGTCTTCACAGAGATGGCCTCACACGGACGCTCGCTTCACCTCGCGCGGTCGCGCCGACGTCGCACGACTTGAGCGACGTCGAGTAGTGTGTACTCGCGGACGAGCGCGCGTCCGTCGCTCCGCCGCGGCCGCGCGCGCGCGCGATGAACTTTATTCGCCGTTTCGCCAACTCGAGTAATCCGACGCTCGACGCGCGCGACGCGACGCCACCATCGACGTCCGCGCCCGATGCGGCGGGCGCCCGCGTCGAGCTTCGATCCGCCGAGACGATCGACGTCCCGCGCGTGATGAATTCGATGTTTGACGAGGGCAGGGACGGGGATTTGGTGTTTTCGTGGCAGTTGATGTCGGGCACCGCGAATGCGGGCGAAAGCAGCAGACGCGAAGCGACGAACGCGTTCTTCGACGCGTTTTCGGAGACGTACGCGCGGTGGGAACCGGCAAGGGCTAGGGGTGCAGATGAAGGGGACGATTCAGACGTCGGGTGCGCGGTCGCGCATCCTCGCGCGGTGACGCTCGCGGCGGTGGAGGACGCCGCGGGTCTGGGGGAACGGTTGGAGCGTGCGCTCACGGGCACTGTCGACGTCGGTGGAATCGAGCAGAGGATGGCGAGCATTGGTGTAGAAACCTTTCGAGCTCTGGAGATTATGTCGAGGTCGGCGCACAACAGAGTGTTCATGGAGCAGTGCGGGGCGAGTCGCGCGTTGGCAAACGCGTGCAAAACGTGCGCGCAGCGAATGTTGACGTTCAGCGCGGGGGCGGCGTCGGCTTCAAAAGAAAATTCAATCGAGGCTGGAGCGCTGTTGGAAGCGTTGCAGCACGTCGTGGAGCACGCGGTGAATGTGATTGATTCTTTCTTGGGCGACGCTTGGGCACTTCGTTCGTTCAACGAAAACGGCGCTTTGTTGGCTTTAATTGAAGTATTACGTGCGGAAAAAGTGGTCGTTGGTCGTGTCCACGGTGACGTCCGTAAGATGGCAATTTCAATAGAGCGAATGGCCATGCGCGCGATCGGGCGCGTCATGCACGGCGATGCCGCCGTACAAAAGAGCATAGCAGGAGCAGGAGGCTTGGATATTTTTTTTGAAGGCGTGTACCCAATCGAGGCTGACGTCAGCGTCGATATCGCGGGGTTCGAGACGTCGCTCATGAATCTCGAAATATCGCACACGCTACTTGCTGGTAATAAGTCCAACGTTGAGCGCGCTCAAGGCATTGGTTTGTTTACGCGAGTGGCCCGTCTGATGCGCGCGGCGAATGATTTGAGCGAAACACTCGTCTCAGATGAGGCGAGCACGTCAACGACGGAAGGCGAAGTCGCTGGTGTTCCATGGAGCGCGCAGCTCTTAGACGACTCCCTACGTTGTCATGAAGTCATCATCACGGACGGATATCCTAGTGAGGTGATTAAGAGACTGTTGAAATTCGTCCATCAAGACACCAGCGCCGCTGGCGGTTGGGCAAGTAAAGGAGCGAGGGAAATGATCTTAAAATGTCTCTTCGATTCGATTATTGAAGCGTGCTCGAGTTCAAAAGAGTCATTCAAGAGCGATTCAGAGTGTGTGAGATTTAGAGCACACGTGTTACGCTTTTTTAGTGACGCCATCGATATAGATCCCGCGGTCTTGCGCGTGATGCGTCAAGCACGCGCGTGGGATATGTTGTTAGACGCCGATACGTACGGCGCAATTCCTTCAGTGGATCACAAAAAGGAATATGAATCGGTGTCAGAGAGCACGACGTCGATCTTACGGCGTCGTGTACAAATTCAAACCGCGGCGTTACTTCTCAAAGCTTGTCAAATTGCCGCCGAATTGTCTGATTGTGTGGACGAATGCAACGTTCTGATCGGCACCATCACGACGAGAGCAATACAGCCGTCGGTTGCGATTCGGCTTTGTCGCGTTCTAGAGCTTCTGCTAATCGATTCGTCGCACAGTGTGTGTAAAGCGTTATCCGAGGTGGAAGCTCCAGGTCGACTTGCGGGGGCGTTGAACGCGCAATTGAAATGCTGGGGGTGTGACCAGGTAGCGTTCATCGGTGAAGTAGGAGCGACAGCGAACTCCGCTGCTTTTGGTTCTACACTAAGCGCACTGAGGGCGTGTCTGAATGGTCCGGACGTGCTCGCGGCGTCGGCACTCAACAACGATGGTGTTTCTGACTTGATTTTCAACGAGCTTTTGTGGACAAACACGACTCGCGATTTAGCCATATCGGCCGTCGTATCTTTGGTGGGGTTGCGTCTGCACGCTCCATCACCTCACGCCAGCGGCGCGCATCGTGAAGCATGGTCAAGCGTGGCGCGCCGATTCATCCAGGCCCTTCCCCGTGCACGAGGTACCGATATCACGTTGTTATCGGCGATGCTTTCTGGGTTGCGTCAAATGTTGAACAATCCAAACGGCTCCGGAGACAGTCTGCGAGAATGGATATCGTCTGAAGACGGCGCAGAGTTTGTACAAATCGTTGCGCTTTGCGATGGTGACGCTGGTGAAGAGGTTGGGTTGGATGTCATAGCGACGGTACAGGCAGTGATCTCTAACTCGCATTCGTCAGCCTCAACGTTTGAGCGCTCAGTTGGATACGACACATTGATTGACGCCATACAGTGCGCTCGCGGCGCGGGTCCAGTATCCAAACCTCTGTTCGACGCCCTCATGAGCTTTGTTATTGATGACGACTATGGCACAGGGGGCGAGTCCAGCGGCATCGCTTTGCGGAACGCTAAGGCGCTACAAATGCTGCTCACTCTGATAGGAAACCTCGGCGCGTCTGACGAGTTAAAGGATGAGCTTCTCAAGGCTTTTAAGCAGATGTTGTCAGCGTCTGTGACGTCAAAAGCCACCGCAGATGCGGCTGGTGTTTTAGACTTCTGTCTTCAATGGTACGTGGATGCGAATCGCCGGCAAGCAGTACTCGAAGTCATCGCGCTTTGCAGCTCGTTTTCAATGTCCACCAAGCACGTGCGTCAAATATTCCGTCTGTTGCAGGGCGACTCCATTTCAGCGGACGATCAATTGCAGCTGCTCCGGGTCCTACAGCACTCCGCAAAGCGAGTTGGTCCTTCTACATTTTTCGATTTCACTGGACCTGGTTGCGGGATTCACGTTAATAAACAACTAACTCTTCCAGTACGAAACGGCTACACCGTCTCGATGTGGTTCCGCATCGAGCGGTTTCCGGAGTACGGCGGTCCAGTGCCGCTGTTTTCTTTACTATCGGGCGCTGGTAACGGCATTTTAGGAGAGTTACATGCGAACAAGCTCACGCTTGGCATTCGAGGATCCACGGGCACAGTTGATACCGCGTCGATCGACATCACAGTACGAGAGAACGAGTGGACTTTCTTAACGATTGTGCACCTTCCGGTGCGAATGTCGCAACCCCTGGTTCGTGTCTTCCTCGATGCTGGCATGGTCGGTCAGGCGAAGTTGCGTTACCCGATCAAGTCCACGGAAGCGATATCGTATTGTCGCATTGCTTCCGTGACGTTCGACGTTAGCCTAGAGAACGCGCACGTCAAGGTGTCACCGTTTTTCGGCCAACTGGGTTCGACGCATATATTCGATGATGCCCTTTCGCAACCGGCGATTGCGATGATTCATGCACTCGGTGCAGATTATGTCGGACGTTTTAAGTCAACAGAATCGCAAACGGAAAGAATCCTTCAGGCAATCAGCGTGAACGCTGTCGAGGCTCGCGATACTCGCGAGTATCTCGCCGATCATCGACTGATTAGTATAAGCGCAATCACCGTCGCCGGTCGAAGCACTCAGTCGGAGGTGTACGACGTGAACGAATATGATTTGATCGGAGGGGCGAAAGTTTGCGTCACAAACTCAGTCAAAGACGTCGTGCACTGCCTCGGTGGTGTTCAAGTCGTTCTTCCAATCTTTTCTGACATCCTGCACGCCGCCGAGACGTCGAAACGGCGACAAATTGTTTGCGAAGGGGTTCATCTACTCGTTGCTTTACTCGATGGAAGCAGACTCAATCAAGTTACGTTAACGTTGTGTGATGGGTACGCCTTGATTGCAAATCTTCTGCGAGAGAATGCAACGACTTTACTCTGTCCAGATTTACTCCCAGCACTCGACAGGCTTCGTCGTGCGGGCGGGATCGAGCACGAATCGGCATCGGCACGCATCGTCGTTGATTTGCATCTTTGGTCCCTCGCCGATGACGCCACTCAAAAAGCGCATGGCGAGTACTTGTTGAGTTTGGCGACCAAACACTCGGATGGATTACGATTTCATTTGCCAACAAGTGATCTCATCGATGCCCTCGATTTCACTCCAGGTGCGAGTGGAACGTCTCGTCGTCGAGTTTTGTTGGACGTGTTGAAGCAGCTTGTTATCAACGTCCCGAATCAGATAATTGAGGAAACTGCGGAAACTATCATTCACGTCATCGAAGAATGTGCCGACGAAGACACCGTTGGTGATGTTCTGCGCTGGCTAGTTAACTGCATGCAACCGGGTGAGGAAGTTCAGCCCACGCTCTACCAGGCTTTCACCAAGCTCGGCGGACCACTGCTGGCGCTATCGCCTTTGAGCAGGAGCTCCAGGCGAGTCCGCTCTTTCGCTCTTCTGTGGCTTGCAAACTTGATGCCTCCGCTCGAGGCTTCGAGCAAGAGTTCTGGGGGTGCCTCTCATATATCTGCTGCTTTCGGCGCGGCCGCTGGTGCGCTGACTGCCACTCTCGGCGGCAAGTTCACGGCGACAGCGAGTCAGGATTTTGAAGTCGGCTTTTTCACTGCAGTCGCGAACGCCCTCGAAAAATTCCCCCTCGATATCGCTGAATCCCGCTCGGCGCTCTTTGAGCTTTTACTTGGTGGCCAGGCGCTACCAGCGGAAAAAGTAGCCGAAAGGTTGAACAGGGAAAAGAATTCATCCGTGCGGGCTGCGGCTGGCAGACTCTTTGCCAAAGTCACAGGCCACGGAAACGACGCGCAAACCAAAGATAAGGAGTGTATTAGCGTTGGTGTACCCGGTATAGTCAATGCAGGCGCCGCTGGGGTGTTGCTTCGACTGATGAATTCAAGCGATAATGCGGAAATGCGTTTAAGCGTGCTCGAGCTGCTTCTCCAACTCGTGGAAGGTGCAAGCGTGAACGCACAGGCTGTGCTGGAGCAGCGAGGCTGGCAGACTTGGATCCTCCCCATCCTCAAAGACCACAGTGACGAAACGCAAAACGACGAGAAATCGATGGCTCGACGATTAATAACGGCACTTCTCTCGCACGCGGTGCTCAAGACTGACGAAGGTCACCAGCACGTGTCGAACATGCTTGGCGTCATCGACATTCTCATCAAACGCGGCGTCTTAGCCGATGAGTCAGACTTAGCGCAGGAACTCCTTTCGGATTTGCTTGAGTGCATTCTCCCGACGCGAGCGTCTTCGTCCGAGCAAGACGAGTGGTCTGAAGTGCAAAATGTTGAGTCACCGATATGTCGTCGCAACCTTTCGAGACTTTTGCACATATTCGACTCAATCATTTCCGACACGTCCGCGACAGCGGCCACGCTTGGAGTACCTAGTGCCTCCGATGCAAAGTCCAGCGTTAAGAAGATCTCTTGGAGATTTTACGACAACTTATGGAACCTATTAGATGCGATCTCTCCTCCTGGTCATCCCGTGGACGCGCCCGAAGAGACGGCGGATGCCGTAAAATCCACAAACATGGCTCAAAAGCTGCACAGGCGAGCGAAGAGTATGATTCGTGATTTACCATTTTCGAGCAATAGCGAGAGCGAGTTTGATAGCGTCGAAGCCGTTGAGGCTCTGCGCAAGACTTGTCAGCGAATGGGATTCAGGTTGACCTTACTTTACGTGCGAGCGAGCGCGCTCGAAGAGTTGCAGCCAGCACTGAATACGTGCATTGGACTTCTACCATCATTTTTGGCCCCAGTCTTGGTCGACAAGGATGGAAAAGCGATGGATACCGCGCCGCTAGGGAACAGAGCGCACTTGTTTATCGCGGATTTGATGCGTTACGTCGAGTTTGCTAAAAAGAGTGAAGATCCTGATGCGTCAACACGGTCGCAACTCGTCGTAAATCTCGTTCGACTCGCATCTGAGGTTGGTAGACTTCTGCTTTCAGATTGCGCGAGCGTCGAGGAGTGCGCGCATTTGGACGGCCGTGATTTGATTTCTGAACAAAAGGTGGCAGCCGCCGCAGCGATCGAGGCCAAAGAGTCTAGGAAAGTCAAAGAGCTGCGCTCAAAAGTGAGTGAAAACTTTCTTTCCGAACGTACGCGGCACGAGCAAAGGCAAGCGCAAGCCGAGACGGCACTGTTACAGACTCATAAGTCTAAATTGGGTCCGGTAAGCGAGCGCGAGCGCGCACGTCGCGCGATGCAGCGTCTGACGTTTGAAGAACGTTGCGATGTGCTCGCTCGTCGGTGGTCCGCGATGTTGCGCGACTTACAAGGTGAGCGAGGCGCGTGGGCGGCTGAAAACTGTGATGCAAAGGCGCACTGGAAACTCGACAAGTCTGAGGACTCATCGATGAGACGATCTCGTTTGAAGCGCGATTATAAGTTTGTGCAGTACGAAGACAATCAAAAAGGTGGCGAATCAACATTACAAAGCGATGTACAAGATATCCAAGCGGTTCGCCTCGTCGGCATGGGTCAAAAATGGAAGATGAATTCGGATAGCGACTACGTTGATGTCGATGATGTCGCAGACGAACTCGCAGAAAAACTCGCTGTGGACAAGGAGAACGCGATGCACAATAGGAGTAAAGTCGTGTTCAGCACGCCGGCATCACTCGTGACGCTCACGAGAACTGTACTGGGTAAGCTCAATGTCAGTCGTGATGCCGTTGTATTTGCCGCCGATCGTACGCATGAGAGTGCGAAAGATCATCGAAAACGTTTCTGGCGATGGAGCTTGAGTGAAATTGTCGAGGTACATCACATGCGATATCGCCTTCAGCACAAGGCTTTCGAGATGCATTGCGCGGATCACACCAGTGCCTTTTTTGCGTTCGATACCAAGAAAACGGCGCGATACGCAGCTACGCGCGTGGCATCATCGGCGGGGGCGACTTTGATGAACAGACGTGCGAAAACTGAAGCAGCCGAACGCGCGAAGGAGCTCTGGCGCAGACAAAAACTGAGCACTTTCGATTATCTTATGGCCTTGAACGTCTTCGCCGGGCGAACGTTGCACGACTTGAGTCAATATCCCGTTTTCCCTTGGGTGTTGAAAGAATACGAAGCTGAAACAATAGATCTGGCCGACCCATCGGTGTATCGAGATCTGAGAAAACCCGTTGGCGCGCTCAACGAAGAGCGTCTCAAGAACTTCGTTGATAGATACAAGTCGCTGTTGGACGACCCTGACACGCCGCCTTTCCATTACGGCAGTCATTACTCATCGTCCCCGATCGTACTTTTCTTCTTGTTACGCCTGGAACCTTACACGAAACTCGCTCGAGCATTACAGGGCGACAGATTTGATCGAGCAGATCGCTTATTCCATTCGGTCGCGGAAACGTTCAAAGCTTGCGTGGAATCATCCGCTGATGTCAAGGAACTTATTCCAGAATTTTACTACTCGTCCGAGTTCTTGACGAATACAAATGGACTAAAACTTGGGGTGCGACAGGACGGATCGACTATTGATGATGTAGTTCTCCCGCCTTGGGCCAAGGGTTCGAGGCACGAATTCACTCGAGTGATGCGGGAATCGCTAGAATCGGACTACGTAAGCGAAAATCTGCACCACTGGGTTGATTTGATTTTCGGGCACGCACAGCGAGGGGCCGCCGCGGTCGAGCGATGCAACGTGTTTTATTATCTCACATACGAAGGCGCCGTGGATATCGACACATTAGAAGATGATGATCAACGGAACGCGATCGAGACACAAATCATCAACTTCGGTCAGACTCCCGCGCAAATTTTCAGGCGCGCGCACCCAGTTCGTCTGCCGCCCCAAGCGACAGAACACGTGGTTTCAATCTCTCCCGAATCGCTCAAACTCGCGACGGTTGTCTCATCCGAGTCTAACGGCCTACCGATGCGGGCGCAAGCGGTGGTGCACGCCACCGCGTACGATTCGCGTATTGCCGTGGTCACCGCTGGACGAATGGTTTCCATTCAGCGCTTACAACGTCCTGGAACGACATTCGGGCTGGGTGGCGTCGATCACTCAACCGCGTACGCGCTCGAACCAGAGACGACATCCCGGCTCATGCTCGAAATTGACGTCGACGCCGATTCGCTTGCGCGTTCGCAATCCGTCAATGTCGCTCTGAAAGGCAAAGTCTTGCTGAGTGTTGGCCATTGGGACAGAAGCATGCGTATTTTCGACATTGAGGAGGGGCGCGAGATGCAGCGTATCAGTGCACATCGAGATGTGACGACGTGTCTCGCGTTGTGCGAACTCGGGAGCTCGAGGAGCTGGGACGAGTCTTCGCACCAAATGGACCAAGTCATCGTGGTTACGGGAAGTCGCGACACCACGCTCGCGATCTGGGAGATGGTGCTCCCTCAAGGAGGCTGGGGCTTTAGTAAAGGCACCAAAGTCCTGAGCGCCGAACCAAAAATGATCTGTTTCGGTCATGACGAAGCCATCACGTGCGTTGCTGTGAATTCATCGCTCAACTTGGTAGCGAGTGGCAGCATTGATGGCACCCTCATCCTGCACGACAGCCGGGATGGGCACATCGTTCGTGCATTGGAAAGCACCCCACCTGGGTGCATCCCATCGTCCATCGAATTGCTTCCAAAATCATCTCTCGTCGTGTGCGCGTGCGGCGTCGCCGGCGCGCTGTCCGTGCATGATGTCAACGGTGCCACACTCGCCAAATCGCTCAGTCGGCACGAAGCCTTTGACGCATTTTGCGTCACCCGCGACGAGCGACATATTCTCATCGGCAATCGTCGCGGAGACATCACTGTCCGCGCCGTGCACGATTTATCGATTCGTGCGCAAATCAACGTCGCCAACGCGGGCGTCGTCTCCATTTCACCCGTCGCGCGCGACGAGTGCCTCGTCGTCGGTCTTGCCGACGGTCGTGTGTGCCTCTGGGCGCCCGCGGCGCGTAGCCTTTAACTGCATTGTAAAATAACTAGCTCAATCCGTTGATCCATCGTCGTCCTCGCGCGACATCGCATCTCGCGCCAGCCGCGCCAGTGACTGGCCAGTTGCGGCGCAAGATGAACGCAATCCGAATCGCACGTCACTTGCGGCCGCATCGAACGCGCAGCATGACGAAGGCGAAGAAAACCAAGCCCGCGCACAAGTCGAACAAGAAGAAGAAGGTCGCCCCCGCGAACCGCGCGACGACGCGCGCGGCGCTGCAGAAAACGCCGACGAGGGGAAAGACGGTGCCGGCGAAGTTGACGGAGAAAAATATGACGCCCAAGGCGCTGAGGACGCCAAAGACGCCGAAGATGACGTCTGCGGGCGTGGCGAAGAAGCCTCGGTCGAGCACAAAGTCGGGCGGGCGGCGAACGACGCCGAAGAAACCTAAAAATACGACGTCGTATATCATGAATCAGCGCAAGTACGGTGCGCAACCGCCGACGCCAAGACCGTTGAGTGGGATGAAGAGCCCGAGATTGGAAACGCTGGCGACGGCAACGATGAAACCGCCAGCGAGTGGATTAGATATGTTCGGAAGCATGCTCGGGGCGTTGTCGCCGGCGGCGTTAGAGAGGGTCGAGGTCGAAGGTGAGGAGTCGACGTCGGAAGTTATCAAACTGTGTTCGATTATTACTGAGCAAGCGAAGACGATTCAGCGATTGGAGTCGGAGGTTAATCACCTGCGGGCGCAGTTACAGGCTCGAGCGGTGGCGCCAGTCCCAACGTTGCGTCGTGTACCGTCAACGACATCTGAGTTGGCGTCGCGCATTGCCGGTTTGTTCAAGCGATGAACGTCGCTAATGATTTGTAATCTTCACATTGTACTACGTGCCGCAAGTCGGTTTCTTATCGGTGCCTAAACCGTCATATACTTTCGTAGAATCGCGCGCGCTAAGCCGTTTGCGTTCGAAGAACGATAGATGAGGGATAAGTTGTACGCCGCTTCGCGACGCAAATCGTCCGCCTCGGAGCTCACCGGCATCTCCAGACAACGCTCATAAATCGGACGAGCGAGGTGCGGAAAGCCGAGATGTTGCAGGCCTCGGGCCAAGTTGTACATCCCTTCTTGTGGGCTTGTCGTGTTCAACTCCGCGGTACGTTCGAGCAGAACGACAGCTCGAAGCGCCAGTGCGTGACGCTGCTGCTCGTTTGAATTTCTCGTTGCCATGTGCAAAAGAGAAATCGCCGCACATAAATTCACCTCGTGATCGTTCGGCGCGATCGTGAGAGCCGTGAGGAAATCGTGCATTGCTATAGACCACTTTTTGTTCCACGTGTGAACGTACCCAGATGCCATCAAAGGTAGCAGACGTTCGCGTGAGGCATCGTCGAGGCTACTCGCGACGAGACGCTTGGCGAGCTTTGATGTTCCAACGCTGAGCGCTCGAGGATAATCGATAGCCATGTGCATCAGCATGTTCCAAACCGTTACCGAATTCGGGAATACCTCAAGGACACTACGACAGCTTGCCGCAGACTCTTGCAAATCGCCCATCATGTACGCCACGAGCGACTTTAGGTATCGTAGCGAAGCCGTCTGCTCTCGCGTCAGCACGCTCCCCGCGGAGAATGAAAGCGCATGATTCACGATGGTTCCCGCTTCTTCGTGTCGACCGAGCCGAATAGCGACCTCGGCACCGCTTATAATATTAGCAAACACATCATCATCTGATATCCGAACGTTATCGTCCACGAAATCATCGCTCCCCTGTCCCGCGCGTTGGAGCTTGCGTTGCGATCTTTTTTCGCTCAAGTCTTCCAAGAGCTTCAACGCAGCTGGAATGATGACAGTCAGTTCGGCTTCGCTCAAGAGCTTTCTTTGTAAAGCAGTCACGCGCAATAAAATGCCATATTTCTGTACCTCGACGTCATCTAAATTTGACACAAGTGACCTCGCCCGCCTCAACGATTCTTCATCGTCTTGAAAACGCGAAAGCGAATCGGCTAGAGATACGGCGATGAATACGTCGCTCGGGTGCTTGTCATGGAGCATGTCGTAAAATTCGACTACCGCGCGCAAGCCCCTCGATTGCTGAACGCATCGCTCTACGCGCTGCCACATATCGACATTGTCGTACTCGTCGAGCGCGATTAAGTGCATGAACACCTCTTCCGCCTTCGACGCCAACCCAACCTCCATCAGAGTTTTTCCGCAGTCAAAGTACAAGTCATCAAACTCAGTCACCTTGTGCCGCAAGAGCTCTTCAATGCGCTCCATGCCTTCTTCCGTTTGTCCTTCGTAAAGCAAACATTGACCTTGTTTTACGGAAATGTCCAAAGGCAGCTGTCCAGAGTCGACGTGCTCTAAAATATTCGCGCGCGAACGCTCGACAATTTCTAGTACCTCGGAATACTTGCGGAACTCAATCTTCAACTCAATCAAAATGTTCACCACTGTGGCGTCGATGTGCTGTGGATACGCTTTCAGCATGTGCTCTAGAGCATGCTCAGCCTTATCTCGCATATCAGCACTATAATACAACTTGGCGAGCAAGACCACGGCGTCACGCAAAATAGCGCCGTCGAGCGGCGGCAAATCGTCCTTCAGCACCCACTCAAGTTGCTCAATCGCCTTTTTCGCATCTCCAAGCTCCGAATACAACGTTGCTTGATCCATTTTATTCTCGTAATTGTGCGGGTCAGACCTCGCCGCCTTTGCTAAGCAATGTATGGCGTAATCTTTGTTGTTCACGTTTACCGCCAGCGACGCCATGCGATACCACATCGACGGGTCCACCCCACGCTTCACCGCCGTCGCCAAAGAGTAACTATCCAACGCCTTTTCTAAATCGTTCGTTTCCTCGTACACCAGCGCCAATTGCTCGTACGGTTCGCTCGAATGCGGGATTTTCACAATCGCCGCGTGCAACTTACTCACCGCCTCGGCGTATTCGCCCCGCGCGTACAATATGGTCGCATCACTCATTAAATCGTTTGCCTCCATCGCTTGCTTCGACCGCGCCGACTTCTTCTGTCGCCCCTTTCGCCGCCGTTTCCTACTCTCGTTCACGCCGCCCATGCGCAAAAACGCCGCCATGGTCGGGTTTCGTCGCGCCGTCGCCTCGTCGTCGTCGTCGTCACGCGCCGTACCTCCACCGCGTCCTCCCGACCCATCGCTCGTGCCCGCCAGCGTCGACCGCTCGTACGCGACGACTTTCTCCGCCAGTCTTCCCTCGCGCAGGAGCTCGAGTCCATCGAACGCTCGACCGTCGCGTTCGTTGTCGGAATCGGTTTCTTCGTCTTCGTTCGATTCTGATTCGGATGCGTCGTCGCCGGCGCGCGCGTGGGGCTTGCCGTGCACTCGCAGACGCCTCGCGCACGAGGGCTCGTCTACATCGTCGATCGCGCGCCCGGGGAGGGACATCGCGCGCGCGCGTCGCACGATGGCGTGCGACGGTTGTCTGTGCGCCAACTGAATTCGCGGCGAACTCGCTCGCGTCTCGCGCCTCGTTCGACTTGACTACTTTTGCTTTTTGTGTTACACGTGGTAATGCTTTTCTAATGTGTGTGTTTGAATGTCGTTTGAATGTCGTTAATCGTGTTGTTCTGATCGTCGCGCGCTCATCGCGCGGCGTTCAGGTAAAGTCTGTATTGCTCGCGTCGGCGCTCTTCAATTTGTTCTTGACCGCGACGACGGTACTCTTTGAGATCGCGGCACCTGGGCACGGGGCAGTCGTCCTCCATGCATCCCTTAGAATGAATTTGCAACAGCGTCCACGTTTTACGGCAGAGCTGGCACCCGCCTGCTGATTTGACCGTGCAGCTCAAGGCGTGCTTGAGCAAGTGTTTGATTTTCGGGCAGTTGCTGTTTTCGCATCGTTCTTTGCGGCATTTGCACGCGTGGAGCAAGAGTTCCATGGTTCGCTCGATCTGCGCCGCGCGGTTCTCGCGCTCGGCTTGAGACAACGCCGTGCGATCTCCGGCGGTACGACCTTGTCGCATGAGGGGGTGCTGGTGACCAGTTCTGATGCGGCAGTTGTCGCAAATATCGAAATCGGGGCACGTCTCGCAGCGCCAACCCTTTCCGGGCTCGAGCTCGCGTGAACAAACGTTGCATGATGCGACGAATGCAGGCTCAGATGGATTGTTCAAGTGATACAGCACCATCATGGTCGTATGTTTGGCGCGACGAAGCGAGTCGAACTGGAAGTGATTGCCTTGGCACAAGGACAGGAACGCTTGACGTGTGTCAAAGAATTCGCTCTCGAGCTTTTCCTCCTCGTCCTTCTGTTCCTTCGTCAGCGTGGGAATTTCCTCACACTTTTCGCACTCGAGCTTGCGGCCAGCGTAACGTTTTTCGTTCTCTGGCATCGCATCTTCAGTCTCCTTGCATTCTTCGCAAAGCACCAAGGGTGTGCCTTCTGTCGCGTAATAGCGGTTGGCACCGGCGATGGTTCTGCGGCAGCACAAACATTGGTGCGCAAGATGGGCGAGCATGAAGTCGTTTCTCATGTTGCTGATCGTCGTCCCGAGCTTCTTCATGAGTTCTTTATTCAGTTCAGCGTCAGCGGCGATCGTGCCACTCTTTGCCTTGGCCGCCTTGCGCGCGCTGATCTTAACCGTGGACGACTTTGTCTTCGCCTCGATGTTCTTTGCCTCCTCGAGTTCCTTCATGATGGTCGGTATCCAATCTTCCGCAATGCCGGAGAAGTAATCACCATCGAAATACGGATACTCAGTGGCGCATCGAATATCGTGATTTTGATTGCCGAGTCGGAATTCATCGTACACGTTCGAAGTTGAAATGACGATGCCATCCTTCTGCGCCGAGCGCAACATCTTGAGGTACCACTCACGAAGCTTGTCAGCCTTAGGCGTCTTTTGCACCTTGGGGTGACAGTACAGAATGTAATCGTCTCCTTGGAACGGCGGACACGCCCAAATAAAGCACGACGTGAAGCCGCGCTGTTTGACATAGTCCAGGTACGCAATCAGAATGTTGTGATAGACGTACGTGCGCAACGCGCAGTTTTCGCCCGTGGCCACGGTGACGTTGTCCGGTCGGAAGTACTTGACAGAGTCCAAATACGAGAGGTAAATTCTTCGCCGGTTCGGTTCAGGGCACTCGTCATCATACTCTTGCACATAAATAGCCATCAAACACACATCGGTGGCCTCAAGCTTTTGGAACAGGAGGATGACGCGCGAACGGTAAGTAAAGTGCGCCGGAATGCCCTGTTCTTTGAAGTGGGCGTAGTAGTGCGGCTTGGTGTCCATTTGTTTGAGTGTTTGAGACACAACACGAATGGTCAAGTTCTCAGCGGTCGGGACGTTTTCTATGGGTACGCCCAACTGCTTCGCGCGCTCCACGCGTTCCGCCGAGAGCTTCGACGCGAGGCGTTCTTCCAAAAACGTCGACATCTTTGTCTTCGGTAACGAGCTCGCCGGCTGTTGTGAAGACGGACGTTCAGCAGTAACTTGACGTTCGTTCTTATCCAACTGCGATAAGATGCAGTTTGGACACGTGAATGGCGCTTCACCGCCTTCATTGCGTCTACCGTTGAAAAGAACGCAGAGTTGGTGATACCAATCCTCGCAGTAGTCGCATTGCACCCATGGCTCCTCGAGATCGTCGTCGTTCTTCTTCTTGATGAGCGTCGCTTTCGGAAACCGTTGACCCTCGACATCGACATACCCTTGGATGGCGTTGAAGCACGGGTTACACCACGTATCTCTTCGAGTCTCGCCCCCGAGGCTAGGCATCTGGTGGAATACTTGTCCGCGCTTGATGCGACCAACGCAACTGTAGCAGTAAAGCGGCGGTGGTTCGAACGTCAATCGTTCAACGCCGCATGCACGGCACGAACTTTCTGTCGCGTTGATCACCGCCCGCTCAGCTTCCTTCTGAAGCTGACGAGCGCTCGGTTGACCTTGACCTTGCACCTTTTCCTTGTCGGCGAGACGCAAGGCGGCGAGATGCGTACGGATTTCTTCCGGAGTGAAGCACTCCATTAACGACGTCCCTTCGCCACCTGGCTTGCGATCCGTTTTCAAACCGCTCGTACCCTTCACCATGAGTTGACCACGATCGAGATCGTGATCGAGCTTCATTCTCTTGTTGCCGTGCGCCATTTGCATTTGCGCCTGTTGACGCTGCTTGAGCATGGCGTTGCGCACGGGACCGCACACCGGACACCCAGCGTCCTTGCACGTCTGATGATGCTTCAACAACTCACGCGACGCCAAACATCGAGGATAGTTGCACTGCGTCAGCGTACACTTCAACACGTGCTCCCACAACTGCTTCGCGACGTGACAGTGCGGCGTGTAGGGGCAGTGCCCGTGTCGCGCCTGACACTTGCTCGCGTGTCGAAGGAAGAGAAGCCATCGTTGCTGTTTCACGATGTACGCCTTTCGTAACTGCTCGTCATTGATGTCTCGCCAATTAGCAACGACACCACCCCCACCACTACCCGGTTGCTGGCGCCCGCGCATCGCCGCCTGTTGCTGTTGGGCCATCTGTTGCTGTTGCGCGAGCTGCTTCGCCTGCGCCGCCTGCTGCGCCTTGGTGAGCTTTTTACCCTTCGGCGGCGCCTTAGCTCGTCCCTTGGGCGCCGCCGCCGTCGCTGCCTCAGGCATCATCGAACCCACACCCTGCGTCGGAATCATCGTCCCAGGTGGCACGCCGGCCATCATTTGCGAAGATCCTCCCGCGTATTGCGATCCTTGCGCCGCCGCCGCGCCGCGCAAAATCGGCGCCCCATTCGGTAACATACCGTTACCTCCCATCATCTGTCCCGCCGCGGGTTGCGCCATATTCCCCCCTAATCCCCCTGGGAACAACGCTCCCATCTGCTGACGCGAAGCCGCCGCAGCGCTCCCGCCTCCTCTTCCGCCCTGTTGCACGCCTTGACGAGAAATCATGATGCGCGCGACGGCTTGAAGTCGCGCCTCCAACGTCGCCTTGTCGCAATACTCATCCTACGATCGCAAAATCACCCCCACAATCCAACCGTCAGTCCTCGAACGTCATCACCCGCGCGCGCGCGCGCCTCAACCGCCTCGTTCGTCGCGCGCGCCGATCGAAACCGCGCACCTTGCTCCGCGCTCCGCGATACACCGCCTCCTCCAATCGCAGCACAAAGTCCGGTAGCTTGTGTTTCCACTCGTTCGTCAATTCCGGTTTCCTTTGTTTAAACACTCGCAATCTGCGCACCGTTCGCGCGTCCACGCCGTCGTCAGTCGTCCCTTCGCCTTACGCGCGCGTTCGCGCGCGTCTTCGCGACCTAAGCCTCGTCCGCGAGAT